>Ga0307513_10004605_pt1 | contig 18361 bp, 19 predicted proteins | sample 15_EM_MG_FD_202174 | JGI IMG/M metagenome (GOLD analysis project Ga0307513, IMG submission 202174) | Populus trichocarpa ectomycorrhiza microbial communities from riparian zone in the Pacific Northwest, United States - 15_EM | ecosystem: Host-associated > Plants > Roots > Unclassified | place... | reverse complement strand
CCACTTTACAGATTTGTGTGACCTCACTCAATCTCTTCTTTTGTAGAACTCCGGAGTTGTAACTTTTCTGTCTTTGCACGGCAAAATTTGATTGGGAACTTTCATCTATTAGCATCAGTATATATATTCCTTTTGGTACCACTGGGAATCAAACATTCCTATTTACGCCCCAGTTCCTTTCAGTTCTCCCTAACGTCTGTCATGACTCATCATAAACAGGGGGTACCTTACGTGTAGTGTTGGTTATCGATTACTTCATGGCTGACAGCAACCAACCAACACGTGTAGCCATGATAGGAACCACACGTCCCTTGCACGTCCCCTTGTATTTGGTTGCGGGAGAGGTAATGGATGGTGAATAGTAAGAGCATGCCACTGTCGCTCACTCGGGTAAGAATAGGGACCCTCACAAACGCGAGGGCTTCGTTTCAGTAGAATACTACTTAAATAGGTACATTTAATAAACGATGGCTGTAGGAATGAAAAGCTAGGTTAATCGGGGGATCATGTGATGCGCTCGATACTCGATATTGCCCCCGGATTTCCAACAGAATAGGACAGGTGAGAGGTGAAGAAAGAATGCAGGCGGGCATTGAACAAGATACTTATCAAGAGCGAAACAAGATGTGAGTATTAAATATCGGAGCGCGGATTATAACTGACTATTGTACACTTCATTTCAAGGTTGGAAATATGGCACCAATGAAACAACAAAAGTGGCACTACCACTAGAAGACATTCTACATGTTCAGACATCCTCTCCATCCTGAGTTGGTCGCCAAGGAGATCTCGTCTTCGTTGCCCTGTGTCTGGAATTATATCGTCTGTGTCCCTCTCCTGCTGCCCTCACATCGGTTCGAGACCAAGGAACGAGATGTCATAATAAATACCATATCGGGAAGTATGTGTGATTTGCTCTGATTCCAAAGCTATAAACAACACCACAACAGCACCACCACCTCCTGCAGTTTGCCTGCAGTCAATCCTTTTTTGCAAGGGTTTCCCGATTATTTGAATTCATCACGTCTTATAAAATGTCGGCCGCCAACAATCTAGTGTCTCAAATGTCAATGTACATGAATACTCGCATTGACTCTGCTTGTAAGTTGGCCTCGTCACTGTGGTTAGTAAATGGGGTCACGTTGATTACTAAGTAGTCAAACCGATTTTAGGTAGTCACATGTAACCTCGTTGATCTAACTACCTCCCACCAGGTCAGAACGACCACCGATAAAACAGTTACCCATGATAATTCTTTCGTTGGAGAATCTGGAGGGTGTGCAAGTGTGCGCAACATGCTGCCACCTCTGTAATCTCAGTATATTCCTTGTTCCTGTTCTTTTCTTGCATTCTTTGAGTGTCAGACCCTATTTTGTATTCCTCTCCATTCTACAGTATATTTGAGATCTTGTGCTGTAGTTACCATTTGTCCGAGTCCTCGGGAGTTTTCCATGGACAACTGGAGATCTTATCTTTCATCTTATCTAGAATCACATGAATGACTAAGCTTGTTGATTTGATTTCAACATTTTCCCTTCCATACAAATGAAGATCTAACCACCCTCCACGTCACCTGTAAGGGGAATCCCCCCTCACTCTTCTACTTATTTACACTTTATACCTTTCATCTTCACTTTTTACATTTGTTTACCATTTCATTTATGTTTTATATCTTCCCCGAGCCCATTTTGAGCTCCATCACTAGTGTTACCCATTTTGGTAGCTATGTCACGTGACTTAGTTGGTATGCAGTGACGCGTCACCTTGGGGATCCTTAGCCTTTTCTCTTTGGATCCCCCAGGTGCATCGTCGACTTGGGCCTCTGCCCACTCCTTTATATCTAATATATTTACCCTTTGGATCCCCCAGACATGTCAGGCGCTTAGCGCCCGTCCTCGCTGCTTGTACCCTTATATCACCCACATGATGCCCAAAGTTAAGAAGCATAAAGCGGCCAAGGAGCACCATAAATACTGCCACTGCACCGAATCATGTACCTCCAAAATTAATCGTCAAAACTGACTTTGACATTATCACAAGGCCAACATATCCCTTAACAACATGCTGCCTTCAGTAACCGCAACAGAATCCAGTGAATTGGGTTCTGATGAAGAGAAAGCCTTACCAACAACCATTATCAATCTCTCCAGGGACAACCCAGAACAGATGCACTCGGATGGATATCTAGGATCGAGCAGTGAGTATGAGGATGATGTGCCAGGGCAGGATCAAGTTGATAACTGGGAAAAAAATGAACCAGATTATGAACAGATGGGAATGGATATTGATGAAGAGGGCACTGGGCAGGGAGGCTTTGAATCAGAGAGGGATGAACTTGATGACAGGGGCTCAGAATTCAATGAATGGAAGGAATTTGATGAAGCAGCTGAGGCTGGTTTTCTGGAAGATCTTTCAGACAGTGACATGCTCAGTGAGCTAGATGAAATGCTGGAATCAGATGATTTAGCTATGGATGGGGATGATGCAGAGGGATGGGCCAATCGTCAGTATTCATTCTATGATTTATATGATTGTACCATAAAGCAATTTCTCATTAGGGAAGCAATTCTTAACTGAAGAGGATCACAATAATATATGTGCATTCAAGGTTCGCATGATATTGAACATGCCTCGTGTTGCGTTTGACCAAATGCGCTATGCATTTAAACACAAGCTCAATATCAATTCCCACTATGCGATAACAAGGCGACTCGCAATTTTATCCGGTATCAAGCCCTTGTATTTTTATTTTATTTTTTACTTTATTTTGAATCCGTGTTATACAGCTTTAGGTGTGCTCGCTGGTCCATCCCTCGGCAAAGGGGCTGGTGTGACTTGGAGGGTGTTCGAGGTGGTTCGAAGGGTTAGTCTTGAGTTCAAGGCGTTTGCAGCAGGTTAACGTTAGCCCACATCCCTCGGTGAGGGGAGGGGCTTGTGTGGGTTAGGCACTGGTGTTTTGGCATTCATGGTTGAAGATAATGTGTGGGAATATTGAGATGAGCTGTCTCAATATTCCACACGTGTCTTCCACATTGCATTGGTTTGAGAGTCAAAATATATTCTATATTCAAAATTGATAGTAAAATTTAATTTATGTATTTGATTGTTTATTGGAAATTTTGGTGGGTAAATAGCAAGTACCTGTGGCGGGTACCCACCTCCACAAAATCCACACCCAGAGCCTCAGGGATCCATGGCTGCGGGTGATCTGGACCTGTGGGTCACGTTACCCACAGGTATTCCCACAAGTATACCCACAAGTACTCGTCATTGAGTCGTCAAAGACCCGGACTCGTGCCCAGCCTTAATTGCCGGTTACCTGACGGATCCAACTGTATGGATCAGGGTTTATCTGTTGATTTGAGCTATATATAGATTAATTAGTAACTCTGACTGATGCGTGAAATGTAATGCTTATCTCGCTATCTCAGCGCCATCTCTCCTCCTCCCCCCATCTTTACACAACATGCCTCAAGCTCCTGCTGCAAAGAGAGGCTCTAAACAGCCATGGAAACAACCTGAGGCTATAAATCCAGACCCTGTAGCCCCTACTCGTGCCTCTAGATCAACTGCAGCTAAAGCTCAGGCTGTGCAACCTGCCCCAGCTCCTCATATATTCCCTATGCAAAAACAGCTGCAGGCATCACGGAATTCTCTTTCTCAATCTCCTGGAGAGGTTTTTGATGAGGTCTCATCTGGCAGTGACTCAGACTTGGATGATCAACCAACTACTCCAACTCCTGCCACTACTCGCCCTCGGGTGCCCATTCTTGTGTCGCCTATCAAGGCTCGGCAAAAAAGGGCAGCTGATAATATAAAGAAAATGTCAGATGATGAGGTGTGGGACATGACTGATGAGGAAATCATTGGTATGTTTATAACTTATAAATTATGCGTAATTTCTAATAAATATGATCTTCTGAAAAGATGCGGCCTTTATAAATCTTTTTTCACAGGTTTATGATCATTATAACACTACACTTCAACGCAGTGTTGATGAAACTTTGGGAGAGCAGTCTTTATCATTCGTCTTTACTTGTAAAACTCACCCTGAACTCCATTCTGGGGGCTCTATTATATGACCTCAAAAGAAAGGTGGAACTGACGGCACAAGTAATCTTCAGAAGGCTGCAGATGCCTGCTTGCGAAAGCAAGGTATTGAGCGCCAAAAGAACACTTCTGCTGATGCCATTCCATTCTGAGAGTGGTCATCATGTCCTTATCACAATGCGATGTGCCAAGCAGTCACGACCCATCAACTCTGTCCTGGATGAAGACTATTTGCAGGAAGTTGAGATGCTTCGCCCTGGAACCAAAATCCCTCATCCAACAACCGTTCAGTGAGACTTGATTCATATATACGAGCATGCTTCCATTTGGGTTATGAATTATTTTCTGGTGCTTTTATTAACTATTCTGCAGTGAATTATGGGTTAATCTTGTGTTATCTTTAGGCATTAAATAGTGTAATTCATCTAGTCCTTGATGGATGGACTGCACCTATTGTTGCATCATATCTTGGGCTTGTAGTTGTCTGGCATGACAAAGGGGTTATCTATCGAGCAGTCCTTGAATTCATCCGGTATGATTCTCAATAGATTTTTTATTCTATGCTAATATTTTCACTCTGCTAAACAGCCTGACTCATGCACATGATGGTCAGTATCTGGCTGAAGTCACTGCCAACTGTCTTAAACGATTTCAACTTGACAAATTTGTAAGACAATTTTTGTTAAAATTCTTGTCTTGATTTCTAAACTTTACTATAGCTTCTGGGACTCTGTATGGACAATACAAGTAACTGTAATCGTCTTGCGAGAATTCTCCCACAATCTATACTGGGCTTCTGGGGAATGGATGCCCATCTCCGGTGTTTGTGTCATATTGTTAATCTCATTGCCAAGGTTTGTGATATCTACTAATTGGGTTATTCTAAATATTGAACTTCATTAGATTTTTATCTCCTTCTTTTTCAAAAAGCCAAAGACTAAAAAGACAACTGAAATTGTGGAGAATATTGAACCCAATGATAGTGATGATGAGTATATTGCAGCAGCAGAGGAGGCAATCATAGATGATCAAGTTGAGCATGATGATGATGGACAGATTGAACATGATTGGGAGGCAGTAAAGTCTAGCCGTGATAAAGCAATTCAGGATATGGGGGCATTTTATAATGTGAGGATGACTCCTGAAGAGAAGAAGATGGCATTGAAGATATTTCCTGCAGTATATTTTTTATTCTCTAATGCAGTGTCTAAATCTTTGATTTATATTTTATCTAGGTGGCTGGCTTGGCTCGACGGGTTCATGATGCCTCAGTTCTCAATCAGGATTTTGTGGACCGAGTTGCAAATAGCAAAGATCCAGAGATTACAAACAGTCGACACACTCTAGCTTGCCATGTTCCAACAAGATGGGATGCCGACTTTGATTGCCTTGATGCTCATGTTTTTTTCAAGGACATTGTACAGGCCATGACTGGTGTTCGTGCAAATAAACTTACTGCTTATCGTCTCAATGATGAGCAATGGGAACTTTCTGATGAGATTTTGGAAGTCCTTAAGGTATTATTTGATTTTTTTTATCAAAACAAGCTTATTAAAAATACTTGTATAGCTTTTTAAAAACCTCACATTGTTATTCTCAACAGCTGAAGTTCCTCTAATTGCTGAAGCACTTCCTATGCTATTTGATCTTCGCCGGAACATGGATGCAGTGGTTAAGGATACCCCACCTGGGCAAAATCAAAATGATGAGGATGATAAAGACAATGGGGGTGCAAGTCCACTGCCCCCTACACCAGCTGTCATTTGGATTGGTGCTTATGCATCAATAATCCTCATTGACAAATATATTGACCTTATGAAGGAAAGCAAATTGTATCTTTTTGTCATGAGTAATGTTCCAATTTTTTTTAAACTTCATTCACAGCTGACTTTCAAATGCAGTAATGTGCCCAGATCAGAAGGTTGACTGGTTCAAGGACAATGATTTCACTAGAGATGAAATCCGCCGTCTCGAAACTTCTGTTATTGCTCACTGGGTGGAGAATTATGGTTCAGACATTATTGTCAGTGAAGGAGTTAATACAGAACAGACAGCCAAGGTGCAAGTACTACAATTTTGTTAGAATTATATTTAATAGTGTTCAAAATGGGAATCAACCAAAGTTGCCCCTACAAAGAAATGTCCATATGATCATATTGAAACATATCTACAGGAACCCAATGTCTCATCTGAGGCAGTAAAAAATGCTGGTGGATATATGGCTTACTGGCATACTGCTTTGCAATCACGTCCACTTGTTGCAAAAATGGCCATGGACTTTGTCTCAGCCCCAGGTAATTTGTGCCTAATCCTCTTTTTTTTTTTTTTTTTTTTTTCCTAGCTTAATTTTATTTAGCTACCTCTGTTGATGCTGAGCGAGCATTTTCAACTGGGCGCTGACAAGTCAACTTTATGCAGCATAATATGTCATCCCAGACATTTAAAGCCTGCATGGGAGTAGGTTCATGGTCCAAAACACCACTTTGGCCTGCCTTTGATATTGTTAGAGAGATGATTCACAAAAGGGGGACAGAGGGGGATGCTAGTGCTGATAAACTTGAAGACTGATAATGATTTCACTTTTTTGTTGATATTTCTCATTTACATGATCAAATTAGCAATTTAAAAATAGTACCAATGTATTCCTATGGTTTGTAGCTTTCTAACGCACTTTTAATCGAAAGATTCTGGCTAATATTGAGCGAGTTATGGGCCTTCTCGCATATACTGCCTAAGATTTGAGGCTATTTGGCATGCCAAGCCATGGATGTGATGGATAGACCTGTACCATGATGAACCATATCCGTGTTTGGCGGTGACAGGCCAGTTAGAAAACCGGCTCTGAAAATGCAATATTTGGCAATTTCTCACCTGAAATAATGGCTACATGGTTCAGAGGGATAATATCAGAGGCACGCGATGAGAGCCTGGTCGACGAGCCTTCAATGACTAAGGTTTCTAAGACAAGCGCCCAAACAGGGAGTGACAGTAGCAACAGTATGCATGATCTAAGTTATAGGTTGCATCAGTAAACTCAGAGACATCCCGGAGTAATAGGCAATCTTAGAAACTGCTCTAAGACCTAATCTTTCGAGTTAGGAAACTAGAAGCATCGATTACCAAGGGTGAAGTGAAGAATAAACTTGCCGAAGATCTGAAATAATCTTAGAAACTGATGATTATATTCTGGGGACCCAATTTCTAAGATAAAGAACTATCTAAGACAAAGATTAGATGGAGACCGTCAAAGATATAATGTATCTAAGATGTGTGCGTTGAAGATGGCAGTTTAGGGTACTGGATTGCAAAGCCGGATAAGGCTGCCAAAGATCAGTGATTGCTACGATCAGAAGTATGGATCAAGAGATAATAACTGATCATATGAGACCTGATCAGGGCAGCATGAGGCGATGGCATTTGACAGTTACTTACTTTGGTAATGGTAGTGTCCACCTAAGCCAAGAGATCAAATGCAGGAAATTAGAAATTAGAGACAATGGGGACCTAAACTCTAGACTAAGAAACTATCTAAGACAAGGATTGTAGGCCATCTGTCAAAGATATACTAGATTAAAGAGGAGAGCATTGAAGACAGTGGTTTTGTCTCCTGAATCTTAGGAACGGAAGCAGCTGCCAAAGATCAGTGATTGCTTTGATCAGAAACAAGATCAAAGAGATCAAATAGATAAAAGTCACATATGGCATGATAAGACAACATGTGGTGGCATCAAATAAATGCAACAGAATCTGCCAGTTGCCTTCTTTGGCAAAGGGGATCACCTGATGAAATAAGACAAAGGAAAGTGAATGTGTAAGAGGGCAAGGCTGCGTACATGATGGACAGGCAGGACTGCCAAGTGCCAAGTGAATGGCACACAGCACACATGTCTCCAATGCCGCATCTTAGAAAGCGTTCCTTAGATTCCTCGAGGCGTCTCGGACTTAGAAATAGGTCAGGCAGCTCGCAGATCTCTGAGAAAGGAACACATGCAACATTTGGACAGGTTTTCAGATCATAGAATATATTTTATTGTAAAGATTGAGCCAAACAGTTTGTACAGTATATAAGTTTGAGTATTTGTAAAATAAAGACCAAGCAATCTCTTCCTCTCTTTTGTTGGTCGATTGGGTAGAGCCCCAGTCGATTGAGTGAAGCCTCACTTCAATTGGGTAAAGCCCCAAATTGAAGCAACAAAGAGATAAGACTAGATTGTCTTCGAAGCAATCTCTTCCTCTCTTTTGTTGGTCGACTGGGTAGAGCCCCAGTGCAAGAACAAAAAGATCAAGATGTTTGACTTCACTGTGAGAGATCAGAACGATATAGAACAAGATTTTGTGATCAGAACGGACAGACATTGAGCTCCAGTGCTTAATTGGTTTAATTGTTGCATTGAACAGCTGAAACAGGCCTTGTGAACGGTTGAAACAGACCCCAGAGCATATAGGACAGTGTCTTCAGTCCAGAAATTACAGGCTTTCATTATATCTTCGAAATAGCACAGCACAACGAGATTATACACTTCTATCCAATAAAAACATTGCATAAAACTGTACATCTTTGAGAGAACACTTCTAAGACCTCCCAATCTTAGAATTGATTGTGAATAACTTCTCACCACAATAAACGAACTACGAGGTGGAAAACTAAGCTCTTGCATCATCGAGATTCAAACAAATTGCATACCCACAATCACAGTCAGGATTTATTAGTGTGTTCAATACTAATTTTGTGTGGATCGCATCGCTCGGCCATTGAGCCTTGCTCTGCTTGTGTGTGTGTTTTGTGTTTGTTGTTTCTTCGGTCAGACTCACGTCGCACCTCTCAGCAGTATCCATCACTCTGGTCACAGACAGGAACCAAACAGAACCATGCTAGTCCCTAATACATGGGAAGTACCAAGAGATTCAAGAGAACTCACAGTGATGTCACCCCATCCCTCAACGAGGACAACAGCCCATAAAATCAGAGGACCTTTCCCCAGATAACTAAACTCTTTATTCTACATCCAAGCACCTATCACTGACAGAATTACCCAACAGGAACTCTCCGCCAGTGGGTGCTCTTCACAGTCACCCCACACACACCCTTTTTTCTTCCACCTGCCTCACAATGTTGAGCCATGAAAGGGATTTTCAACACAATGCACGAATTTGCACACACACAGTCTCACAAAAACAGAAAGCCCCGATCCCATTTGCCACATCATGCCTATCACGAAAGCGATCAGGTACACACGACAGCTAATAGACCAACACACCTACTACACACACAAGACAACAACCTATGCTACAACTGGTGCACATTCCTATATGGTGCATCCAAAAACAGTGTTTCTCTGCTGGGCCTGCATGGGGAGTGATCACTCAGGGTAAGCTCTGTGCAGGCGCTGAGGATGACTGGGGAGGCAGGGGTGAAAATGGCACTGGGGGCCAGAGGAGTAGTGTACCAAAATGTAAAGTCCAATATGAGGCTAGGCCTCGACAGACAATACAACAATGACATGGAGTTTGATGACAACACCATGGATTCAATGACGAATGCTGGACACCACAGATTCAACAACAACCCAGATTCGACCACACCAATGCGGATTCGACAACTACGATACAAGTTCAATAATGCCACAGGTTGGAATGTCATGATGATGAAAGCTGGACGACATGGATTTGACCACAACAACACAGATTCAACAATGATGATGTGGATTCGACAATGACGATGCAGATTCGACAATGACAATGTGGATTCGACAATGACGATGCGGATTCGACAACCACAATATGAGTTCGACAATGACAGAGATGAGATCTGACGAGAATGACACAGATCGAGAGCCATGGGCCAGCTTGTTTTTACTCAACGGAGAGAAATCTGGGATAGATTGGAGGGAGGTAAATTATGGTTCAGGTGGTATGTTGCGCATTCGTTTCACTCTTTCCTCCATGCTGACCACAGCAAACTACTTCCTCTGTGCACAGTAGCGGATGATCATGCCTGGTAATTCCCACTGTGCATGGAGTGAAATGAGGAGCAGATAACGCAGACCACCAGCCAACCACCAGCGTTCGGATGCCCAGAACAACAAAAACCAACACGAATTCGATGACACCCGCGCCCAATGCGAACACCTTGAACCCAACGCCAACATCTCGAACCCAACATCAATGCCTTGAACCCAACACAAACTTTTTGAACCCAACACCAATGTCTTGAACCCAATGCCAATGTCTTGAACCCAACGCCAATGCCTTGAACCTAATGCGAATGTGTCAATGCTGACTCGCTAAGCTAAACATGGGCTTGTTAGCTTTCATAGTACCCTCAATATATCTTATTTAATATGTCAATGTACTTGTATTCGCAAATTTATAACAGTTAAAATGCACTATTGTGTGACTATGGTATCATAACTACAGTTCATACAAGATCAATTATGTAGCTAGAATTGTGTAACTAGTCAATAAGTTCTGAGAGTTCGAGTTCGGCATCATCACAGTCATGCAAATCTGAGTTGTGCTCCATCAGCAAAAAGGTGAGTAAAATACATCCAATTGTGGGCTTAACATGTCAACACAACTATTGTGAGGCCCTTCCATGACCCGGGAAATATTCTATGGAGTAGGGATGATTCCAACCGGTTTGTATGCCTTGCGAACTATTCGGGATCTTAGAATGGACTAGAAATAATTGGGGAGAATTAAATTGAGCTACAAAAGTTGCATGACCGATAATAATCTCAGAGTAAAAACCAATAACTTTTTTTCCCTGAGCCGGAATTGAACCAACACCTCCCCCATGCACATCCTGCCAAGCATAACCGTTAGGCTGTGTAGTGATTTAAAGAAAATCTTGCGAAGCAAATTTGTAGCCAAGGACTCGGATTCAATAATGTTTTTTAAGTCCATTGAAACTCCGCCACCACATGATCAAGTCCTGGTCCAATCGCAACCAATTCTCTCCTTGCCTCTCACCACCACCATTTCCATTCCTTTACTGGCAGCCTCGCCGAAGGTTAACGCTTTTCAATTCTCCTTGAGGTCCTACTATAGGAATGGGTAAGTAATGAACCACCCAACCATTGACACGTCCAGTCGCTTACCTGCTCTTAGGCCAGTACCAAATTTCTGCGAGCCGGCGTAGGCTAGCATATAGTAACGATGACTACCACAATGCATACATCCTATGCTCCAATTTACGGTTTGTTGTCTTTTTTGCTTCCAACGCTGTGCTTTCTAACTTCATGAATCCAATTCCAAGCTGTTGTGTAAATATATGTGCCTTAATTTATCTTCCCTGAGCTAATCTTTTTTGTTCGCTTCAGTGTTATCATGTTCATGCATTCGCGTTCGGTTCTAGGGACTTTGGCAAGCTGCAGAGTACTAGGATGTTGTCCACAGTTATATGCAGCAAGACTTCAGGTTGTTGATGCTTGTCAGGTGCACCTTTACAATCTATTGGGTTTTTTCTCATGTTTCTGACCAGTCATGCTGACAGCCACTAGTGATGATGATTTGAGTGGTGAGAGCAGTTAATGCCTGCCATGATAAATGGCACCCCCGGATCCATTGCCGCCTGCATCACCAATGAGGAGCCAAGCATCTTCACCCTGCGCTTCTTCATCTCCCTCTCTCACACCCCATCTGGCCATCATGCGTGGCCATGCTCCGACCCCTGGAAATATGCTAAGTACTCCCCTCTGCTTTCATTCTCCCGCCTTGCGTCCCTTGCGTCCTTTGTATCCCTTCCCCTCTTTATCGGTATCATGTCTTATGTACCACCATGTTCTTCTCTGCTTCTTGCTGGATTTCCCAAATGGCTCTTTAGAATTAAATCCTGATGTCTGCTCTCAGTTTGTATTATGTATGCTGTCAATCAAGTTTTTTGACCTATTTCTTCTACTTGCTATCTGTCAAATTTTGAATGAGATTCCAAATGAGCACTGGCTTGCCATATTGCTCAATATTGGATGCGCTTTCATTGGGATTGTATGGACACAAAATAATTCTATTGATTTCCATCCCTTTGTATGATCAACAAGTCATTGTAATGCCTAAAATTCTTCTGACTATTGCAAGAGAAGACAAGAGAAGAGGTCCTTATATTGACCCTTACTAACAAGCCCAAATTATTGTGACTTTCCCATGGAATTCTGGGTTATACATACAATTTTTGACATATACTTACGATTCTGGAAGGTAAATATGTGGTTGACATTTTTTCTGATGTCGAAAACATGGCACTTCCAACCTGTTTGCAACAAAATATATATTGATTCCTTTCACTTGATGTGGGTACCCACAGGTATACCTGTGAGTACCCATGAGGATCCATCATTGGAAATGCCTGTGGGTACTCATTGACCCATGGGTTTTTGACTCGCAGATCCAGGTGATCCGTGGGAAAGAATCTTCCCGGATCTGGGTGTGACATTTGGCGCCCAAATACCCATGGGTATGGATCTGGGTCACCTGTGAGTGCACTCGTGCCCAGCCTTACTGGCAATCAAAAAGCCGGTTGAACCATGGTTCCAACCGATCCGTGCTAGTCCCTACTATGTATCGCAGTAGTTCACGAATACTTTTCTCTTTGGACATAATGTGTTCAAGGCTTCTGTTATGTCATCCTAGGGCTGTGTCGAGGTGATGGCATTCGTTTTGGTAAGCTGGGCAGTCGAAGAGAAAGTGAGTGACAGTTTCCTTGGTTGAGGTGATACCTGGGCAGTCAGTGCAGGCCAGGCACCTGTTGGTGTCTATGCAGTTTAACTTGTATAGGTGCGCATTGAGTGGGATGTGGCCACTGCGGATCTGTATGAGCAGACTGCTTTGTGCTCTCGATAGTCCATGTAAGATCATCCTGAATTTTGTAAATGGGAAAGACTTATCGATGCACACCATGCGCACTTGCCTTGGTGAGCTACCCCATTGTTCTGCCCACATCATTTTGACCTCTTGTGTATAGAGCAGCTTCTCCACATCAGCGCTGTGGGGGAGGGGCTTACGCAAGAGGAGAGGGAGGTCCGCCAATGGGCTTTATTGGCTTTGTGCTGCCTTTTTTGCTAGATCATCTGCTTTCTCATTTCCACATACTTTGCTGTGTCCTGGGACCCAGAGAATCTTGAGCAGGGTCTGTAGAATGCTGATTACTTGTCGGAAAGTGTCAATGAGGTATCGCCCTGAGCCGGAGGAGCGTTTCTTGAGGGACTTAATTAGGGTTTTGCTGTCAGTAAATATGCTGAAGGAGTACCAGGCAGAACCCAGGGTGGTTCAAGCAAGCCACGCAGCTAGGAGAGTGCTGACTAATTCCACATCATTGATGGTGTGTCTGGTTAGATCTCCTAGGTGGTAGGTTAGTGACCTGAGCGCTTGAAGTTCTCCCTTCCTGTATAGGACTGCTGAGGCACCAGCTTTTCTGTTGTGTCCTGATCTGTCCATGTAAATCTTGTAGTCTGAGGTGTCACTAGTGTTTGAGAGTCCGGTCTCAAGACTGCAAAAAGACTGGAACCAGACCAGACTAAGACTGGAAAAGACCAGACCAGCAGTCCTGGTCTTTTGATTTTGAGAATCAAAGACTGCAAAAGACCGGTCTTTTCGGTTCAGACCGGTTTGAACCAGTGAATTTGTACCCCCAATATACCCCTCCAAAATGAGGCCAAGACCACTCAAAACAGTTAATATTTGGCTGAGAAATAAATTAAACTGTACAATGTTCATTAAAATAGTAGACTTTGCTGAATATTATTGTAGAAAATCCAATTCCTAACCATATCGAACGTTCTTGGGCTCATTTTAAAGCTTAAGTTAACCTCAACAAATATTATTGAGGAATATATGTTCGATTTTCGGTGCATCGGGTCAAAAAACCGGTCATAAACTGGTCAAGACTGGTTAGGACTAGGTTCTGGTCCAGACTGGTTCAAGGCCGCAAAAAACCAGTCCTGAGCAGTCCAGTCCAGTTTTTTGAGGTATTGGGACTTTGGTGGACTGGTCTTGGTCTCGGTCCAAGCCCCTGGAGGTCAAAAACTGAGACTGGACCAGACTTTCAATCACTAGGTGTCGCTTGCCTCAGTGAGGATGGAGTCTTCTTGGTTTTCAGGGACTGTCAGGGTAGTGTATGATAGGGAGGCTGGGTGGGCAAGGTCGGGCACTATGGGGTTGAGGTTCCTCGGGTCGAGTTTGAAGATTCTGAGGGTGTTCTTGATCAGGTCCTGGTGTTTCTCATTTTGTGATCTATGTGCAGCTCGGACCAGAGGGTGCAGCGGGTGCATGTTCAGGAGGGTGCATAATCTTACAGCAGCTCTGTGGCATATGCATAGTAAAGTCAGTTCAATGGGTAGAAGGCCAGCATGCACATCGAGGAGGTCAGTCGGGGTCGACTTCATCCTGCCTACTATGGCCAGACTTGCGAATCTCTGCAGCTTCATCATTCGATGGAGTACCCTACCAAACTGATGCTCTTTCTTTGACCAACCAGCTTTGTGGGGGGTGTGTACCAGATGTTGAGGGTGTATGTCATCTTCGGTAGAAGTACTGCGATGTAAAGTTGGCGCAAGAGTTTGACGCCCATACCTGTTGAGATTTTCATGAGCCTACGGAATTGCATTACCCATTTAGTTGCATTTGTGACTCCATTTTGTGCCTGTACATTCCATCTTAGCTGTGAGTCGATGTGGACACCCAGGTATTTGTAGCTTTCGACTTCCTTTATCGTTTTGTCCCATAGAAGTAGTGAAGCCCTTGTATTATGACTGCTGCCCAAAGTCATGTATTGCATACACTGGCAATTATGCACTCTCCCATCAATGTCCATTGTGTTCTCAGACTTGATTCCGAGAGGGTCCACAGCAGAAACCTCACTGGCAGTTTTGCTACATTCCTATCATTCCTAGTGATTGTCACGGGTTTGTGAACCCGTGCGGGTTACAGGTAGGGTACAGCTGGGTACGGGTACGGGTTGCAGTTCTTGAACCCTTGTTAAACCCATACCCCATGTGCGGGTTGGCGGCAGAGTTTTAATTGAGATCAACTGTGACCAAACACAGTTGATCTTGCGTTCCACCACTCCCACAACATTCCTCTGCACTCAACGAACACCGCAGGAGGTGTTGAACAGTGAGTAACATGTTTATAAACCTTCTGCCATATGTATACTAACCTATTTCATCCTCCTCTACATGCAAACTCGCTGCCACCAGGCCTCTCCCCTCCATTGAGGGATGTGGGCCACCCTACGTCGATGCCAATGGATTTCGGGTGGGCATGCCCCTGTGTTTGGGTTGGGGGCAGGTAGGAAGCAAGAGGGGAGACCCATGGTATGGGAGACCCGCAAGGTATGCAACGAGATGAACCACAGTTGGTTCATCTCCTTTCACCTACTTCCCTTGCCACTTACTAACCTCCAAAATGCGTCAGGACACGTACTGCCCACTTACACCTCACAGAAAACACCACTCCCCCACGACGTCAACACCCACCCCAGCCTCCATGGTACCCGCCACACAACCCCTCGCGTCTGTTTGCATGAGGTTGAAACACCCAACACAAGGTTATACTGCCCAATGTGGGCTTGAACGCAACGGCAACACAACCCCCAGCTGATTAGCCCGCCATCACCCCCTGAAAATGCTCGCTGAGCCAAGCCACGCGGGTTCGACCAGGGCAACCACCAGTATCTCACATTGGCATTGATGGCCAGCATGATCTCGACCATGAGCCTGAGCAACAACGCGAGAACAGATGTGAACGACGCACACCGGCGTACCAACAACAGCGATAATGATGTGCTAGGGTGGACACTGTCGGGGCTGCATCATCCACATGACCTTCCTAACCTCGCAGCGCTGCACGGCGAGGTCAATTGACACTTGCATTGCCATTGCGAGGTTTTCTGGTCAGTTTTGGAGGTCTACCCGCACATGGGTTAGTGTACCCCCGGGTTTTGTGAAAACCCCTACCCTGACCCACCTGAACCCTTACCCATGCGCACAGGTACAGGTTTTCGTGGGTACGGGTACGGTGTAAGGGGAACACCCAATCCACCCGCCAAGCCACGCCGGCCAGCCGAGCCTACCCACCGGCTATCTCGCCTTGATGCCCACCGACACCCATCTACAGCCCCACCGTCTCCCCCCACATCTCACCGTCGCCGTCCTTCGCTCATTCCAGTCAACCGACTCACCACCCTGACACCGACCGGCGCCAACCGGTCAACCATAACCACCGGTCTCTATGTACCCCCTCACCTCCGGACCCTTAGACCCTGAGGACCCTTTTATTTATCATTCCACTTTTACTTTCTATTTCTATATTGCGTCATTCTGCACACCACTGTGTCTCCTTTATATATGGCTTCTCTAGCACGGGATCCCTATCCTTTCCTCTTTGGATCCCCTGCTAGGTGCGTAGATTACGTAGTATATTATTGCATAATACACTAAACTTCGGATCCCCTGCTAGTCTGCGCTTATCACAGTCATACCGGGCGCTCAGCCCGCAGTTGCCCTTACAGTAGGAAAGGATCTCCTAAAGGAACTGACTCCCCATCGCGTTACTGACCATAGGCCGCTATAGAGTCTCATCCGACTCTTCCCCCTCTGCTCGCTCCTGCTCCGGAAGTCCCTTCCTAGACTTCCACTCGGTTATGCCCTCCCCCTTCCCGATGGCGCAAGATCTCCCCCCCTCCAATGAGGAGCGCATCTCCCATCTGGAAGCAACCATAGACGACTTAAGAAGTCAAGGTGATATCACCAAAACTATGCTTCAATCCATCTTGGACCGACTCGGCGCGCCGACGCCTAACATCCCAGCCATGTCACCGGTCCTCCCTGGACCAACCCACCCCCTTTCCCCCATTTCACCCTTTTCTCCTCCTTCTGCTGGTCGGAAGAAACCTGTCCTCAAGGCATCACCCCCCGCCGAGTTCAATGGAGACCACACCAAAGGAAAGGCCTTCCTCACGTCATGCCGGACCTACATGCGGTTATGCCCCGAGGCTTTTTCAGATGATATGACCCGGATCATCTGGGCATTGTCATTTATGAAGGCCGATCGGGCCTCCCGGTGGGCACAGAGGGAGTTAGAGCTGGAAGCGAAAAGAGGTTCACTGCGGTTCATCGACTGGAAGGATTTTGAAATGGAGTTCCAGAAGGACTTCACCCCCTTAAATGCCGAAGCCACAGCGGTTAACACCTTGGAAGGAAATTCGTACTTCCAAGGAAAGCGTTCGGTTGACGACTATCTGGACCAGTTCCGGGACCTCATCTACGACTCTGGCTATACAGACCAGAAGACAATTGTGGTCAAGTTCCGCCGAGGACTAGACCGCCGCATCTCGTCGGCCATTGGTGCGATGGCCACTGGCCGCCCCGCCGACGTTGACTCCGACGGCTGGTTTTCCCTGGCGGTACAACTGGACCAGAACCGAGCTGCCGATGAAGCATTCCAAGCTTCCCACCGATCTCCCCAAATGTCAGCACTGACGCTGATCAGCCGAGTCGGCTTTGTCCCCTTGCCCCGGCTCCCAGCACCATCCCAACCAGCTTGGTTCGCACACGCCAACCCAACCCCCGGTAACCCAGTTCCGATGGACATTGATGCGGCCCGCAAAGCCAAAGCTATCAACGACAACTGTCGCCGCTGCGGTAAACCGGGTCACTGGTCAAAGGACTGCGAGTTGCGGTATGACGTTCGCCACATGACCGCCGACGAGATGTCCGAGCTCATGGAGAACCAGCTCACTGCCTTGGACGTAGCCCGTTCGGAACCCGAGGAAGAGGTTGTCACCGCCCCGGTCGAGGATTTTGTGTCCAGCAGCGAGTGAGCCGTGCGCCCCCACTGCTTAGTAGTAATTGTTTTTCAGTCCTTTCAATACATGATGTTCCCGATTCTGTTGAAAGCGCTGTAAGTGATGAAGATGCACAACCTGTCCCCAAACCGAAACCTTCGCTGGTGCGCCGGCCCAACTGGGAAAAGCGGCTTGCTTCCAAACTCGTCATCCACTCACTAGAGGAAGGACCAAATTCAATCCATATTCCGGTGCACCTCAAAACCACGGATACTTTGGAAGAGGTCAGCACAGATGCTCTGGTGGACTGCGGTGCAACCGGGGACTTCATTGATGAAGGATTTGTGGAAAGATCTAAAATCCCCACCTGGAACCTGTCACAGCCAATCCCTGTGTTCAACGTTGATGGTTCACCGAACGAAGCCGGCTCTATCACCAAGGTCGCCGATATGATCATGACCTACAAAGGCCACTCAGAACGGATCCTCCTCGCAGTTACCCAGCTGGGTAAACAGGACACTATCTTGGGCA
>Ga0307513_10004604_pt1 | contig 18362 bp, 15 predicted proteins | sample 15_EM_MG_FD_202174 | JGI IMG/M metagenome (GOLD analysis project Ga0307513, IMG submission 202174) | Populus trichocarpa ectomycorrhiza microbial communities from riparian zone in the Pacific Northwest, United States - 15_EM | ecosystem: Host-associated > Plants > Roots > Unclassified | place... | reverse complement strand
TACCTAGACTTCAGGTTGTATCAACCTCCAAGCCTCGCGATCTTCTGGGCTTCCAATGCCCCTGTCCTGGGTCCACGTGATTACAGCTTCAACTGTGTTCGAACACTGAAGCTCCCTAAGGCGCTCGATGGCTGTGGTGATCTTCGCAAGTTCGCGGGGAACCCGCAACCATCCATCGGCTACCATGTCCAACACTCGTTTGAGGGCGTCTCTGCCCTCCTCTGTGGACAAAACCTCTTCGCAGGAGGTGAAGTTCGAGTCACGGAGGTGCTGCTTCCACCGGTTCGACGATGCAAATTCGATCAGGACAGCCGTGGCTATCATGGGGTCGTGATCGGCCGTACCCGCGGGATTCCCGGGCCCATCCTGGGGAGGTGGGTCCGACGTGAGCTGGAACGGATCACCGACTGCTTGGAGAATTTTCTCGATGTCCTCGTCTGAGACGGTCTCCATCTGTGGGGAGAACCACCTGGACTTGAACATATGGAAGATCTTCAGAGCCAGGCAGCGCGATTGGAGGGGGTGGGTTGGGAGTAGTGTAGACGTGAGGATTGGTAAAATCGTTGCGTCAAAATGAGCCGATCCTGGGCTGATCGATAGGATGCGGAGGGCAATAGACTCTGGGTGTGGTGAGAGTGGTGGGGAATCCGTAGCATGGAACTTCTCGCACAACGATAAGAAGCGCACGAGCGGATCCACCCAAGAGTCGTTCAAATGGGAGATTCGCCCCGGGCCATCGAAGTCGAGCTGCTTCCCAAGCAGTTGCATCACGTGGCCAGCCATCCGATAGCGTTCGTCCTCCGGGTATCTGGAGTCGAGGATTGCGGTAATCCACGAAAAGCCCATGTCTCCTGTGCTCATGTCTCCCGCGCCCATGTCTCCCATGCCCATGACTTGAATCGGGCCGATATGAACCAATCCAGATAACACCGAAGTTAGGGCGTGTTTGTCGTCGTTCCGGGCCTCCCTGGTGGATCCCAGAATTTGTTGATGGAAAAGGTCGATTGCTTCCCGCAACGCACGACTAAGTACCACTTGATTAGTGAAGTTAATGGAAAGAATAGAAAAGCCACTTACTCGCTGTTGGGGACAAACAAGGTATCAATACCACCCACTCGGTGTCCCAAGGAGATCGCCATGATGAGCAAACAGTGTATTTTGAGGGTTGGGTGACTATGATCACCGTTCGCCATCAATCCCCTGCAGAATAAATCTATCGCCCCAAGGTCGAATACCGCCGGAGCTTTCGGGATCTGTCTCCACCGCCAGATGGTCTGGAGAATCACCATGCTCAAGCAGAGCTTACGTTCCGTGGGTAAATCGTCGGGTATGTGGGAGGAGATATCCCATTTGCGGAGCCACGCTTGGTCCGGGGTCTCCGAAACGATTCTGAGGATGTCTACGCCCGGCGAGGACGTGGGTTCGGATCGAGGTACACAACTGGCGTAGTGGTGAATTTCCTTGGTGAGCTCCTGGAGGTCCTCTTTCTCGGGCTCCATGCAGAGTTGGATGCTGAGAATCGGTGCCAGGCCCATCGCGATCACGTTTGCGTGCTCTAACTTCCCAGGAATGACTCGTCCATGCGATAGACACTCGATAAAAGGTTTCACAAGAACGCGTGGTGAGAGGGTGTCTGCGATCTTGGGGTGCCAGACTGTGTCGGCGGCAAGCCGGGCGCCGTAGAAGACCACGTCGCTATCAGCGGTGAAGTTGAGCATCCAAGAGATGCAACGTGCATCTACCATATGGTATTCCCAGTCAATGCGGCTCTCCTCGAAGTACAAGGGTGGTCCCACGGAGGTGAGTGGTATCAGATCCATTCCCTCCAGTGGATCCGAAATCCAACCAATCTCCCATAGGGTACGATGAAGTCGGGGACGGAGACGTTTGAGCTCCCATCTGAGCTTCCTCGCGGAGCGGGAGTAGACCCGGGCAAGGCGTCCCATACGATCCCGCATTAAGCGGGCAAAGGGGGAGTGACTATGTTCCAGGTATCTTGCGAGGTATCTTGCGAGGGTTCGAATGGCGATGGAAGGTGGGGTCTGGTAGGGGCAGTTGTAGTAGGCCGTCGCAGCGATGGTGCAGAAAACATATGCGATGGCCCCGGCGAGCGTGAAGGAGAGGATGATCCAGGCGACGGGTCGGCTGATGGTCCAGAGATATACCGACAGGGCGCACCCGAACAAGAGCACGGCGACTTGGAGCATCATCGGAAGGCACTCAATGGCGACGTAGAAGTGCCACTTCTCGTGTCCGTCCAATTTTCGCTGCCTGTCCCGACCCTTTTCGGCAGTAGAGCCATCGCAGTTCCTGAGATAACGGTTGACCCACTGCTTTCCCAGCATCGCGAGAAACGCGGCTAAGAGTGAGATCGCGAGAGTTGCGTAGAGCAATGACTGGACGATCACAATCTCTCGAGGAGGACCGGTCCAGGCGGTAGAGCTGGGGTCTACATCGAGGAAGAGGGTGTTGTTCATGGTGTGGATGAGGATTTGCATGTAAATGGCGGTCATCTCGTTCGGATCCTGTTGAAGCTCCGTTTGGACACTGGCAACGAACGTTGTACTGACTGCGGAGAACAAACCAGCCTGGATACATCTGGGTTCGGTTCCTGGTGACGAGGACGAAAATGGGACGACTCACGAAGACGAGAGTTGTGTTGAGATCTTCGTCGTATTTCTTCCCGTACTCCCTGTCAAACTCCTCGTATCCCTTCCTGTAGGCAGCAAAGAAGTCGGCGCGTGAGTCATCGGTCCTCGGTGGGTTGGGGATTTCTTTGGGGCTAGAGTGGAGGCTGGCAAAAGGTTATCGTCGATGCTCTCAGGCCGTCATCAAACGCGGTCGACGCACCATTGCGGTTCGGACTGAATGGTGACGGACTCTTGAGTTCCCCTTTGAGACGGAGACGGAGGTTGTACCATCTCACGCGAAAATGGGGGTATGCGCCGCGTCAGCCGACGTGGTAGGCTTTAAGTACCCCCTCATAAAGATCATCGTCAAGGATGACCATCTTGAACGTGCCAACCGCCCCGCACAGACTGTCTCCTTCCGTCCACACTCCATGCTCCTCGTCCCCATTGGCCGGTACCTCGGAGAAATTGAAGAGCCGGCGGCTAGTGCACGCTGTTTGTAGCAATTTCGAACCTTTCCTAGACACCACGCACCAATAAATCACATATTCATTTCAGGAGTCTGTCATATGACTACGTGCGATTGACGGTCCCACAGCAGCACAAAGATGATTAGAGATGAACCTGGAACGAGATGAAGACATACATGAACTGCTCCCTGTGCCGCTCAACTATACATCAGTGTTTGTCGCACCACCTTCGGGTCCGTCACGGTCCACATCAGAAGATGGTTTGAATGGGGGCGTACGACAGCCAGAAGTACGGCATCGGCGGTTATCCGATTGCTGGGCCGAGGGTTCCAGCAACGTTCCAATATCCACCATATGTAATTTGTGAACCACGCTCCTTCCGCATTAAAAAAAAACAACGCTCTTTCCGCATGGTGTATAAACGGCAATAGCCGAATACTCGGAAAACAGCATCGCAACCGACGAGAACTTCATACATCGTCCCTAATGTACGGTAATCCAATTCCCTGGTCAGATGACTCTCGTTCAACCCAAACCCTCGTGGCACGAAGGACTCTATGTCCGCCCGTTGACCCCATAGGCATGGTTGCATCGTTTCAGTTATCCGAGATTATCCTGAGAGCGGAGTACGCCAAACAGGCGCGGTCCTCGTCGTTGATCAAGATGTTAACCTTGGGGTCGGGTAAGCGACGGTGCAATGCGGTAACCACGGGATTCAAATACGTACCCCCCTGATGTTTCCGTGGATTACGTTCTGATCATGCATGTAGATCAAACCCATAGTGATGTCCCTAAGCTACAGTAAACGTTTGATCGTCAGAGATTGGATCTTGAATGAAAAGAATACCAGTCCTAACCGATCTGTATTGACGCTTGCCTTCAAAAACTCCCTGATTGCAATCCGAGGAGGTCGCTGCGATCATAGAAACACGCTCGTGTGTGGTGAGGGTGCTATTGATCAACCGCTTTCACGGCAGACTTCCGTTGCATAGGGGGGAGGTCCTGTTAACAAATGCGTGATCGCCAGAATGAGTGACAACTTGACAGTGGAGAAACGAGATATGGAATTATGCCCTCCCTTCAGATCTTCGTGATCGCGGGACAAACAAAACGAGAGGGAGACCGACAAATCTAAGTTGGTCTACATCTTGGCGCTTACTGATGTACCCCGACGACGAATCCCCATCAGACGTCCAATTCGAAATCAACCGGGGGAGAGTAATAGCGACACCAGGGAATGGTAGGATGTTCGTGTTTCAGGTACGTCCAAATTACCGGCTCTTGGCAGCTGTGTGTTTCGTCAGCGGTGGCGAGCGGGGACGCGACGAGGCAGAAAAATCGCACTTTGGTGGCCCTACGTAGCTCATCCTGACGACACCTCCATAAAAGCTGATGCAAACGTTCGAACCGCTCAAAATCCCATTGTGTCGGGAGTATCGGCCTGGTGCCACGTAGGTATCCTAGTTCGCGTAGATGCTTCCAGGAAGTGGGACTTGAAGCTTGAATCTTGAAGAATCGGGGATCGGGTAAGGACACGAGGGATGAGAACCCGCCGGGGTAGTGAGCAGCAGGAGAATGTGAGGGATAGGAAGGGCCGTTGGTATATGCACCGGAAGCCTGACTCGATCCACGAGGCAACGGTACAGGTGAATGTCACAGGCCGGGTGCGCCGGTCGATCCGTGAACGTGAGAGCGCGCCGTCAAACGCACCGAACTCCAAGTCGGACACGCCTTTGGCCGCTGTCAGAACGACTGGAAACTGTAGATGGAGGAGTTCGAGGGGGTCATGGGGTGGGTTGACCTTTGGTCGGTGAACGTGAGCGTTCCCGAGTTGATTAGCGCCAACAGGCTGTTCGCCGCATCCAACTCCGTCACCAGAGATAATCTCTCCTCGAAGGAGATATGGGGTGTTGTCGCGAACCTGAGGGACCTTTGTCGTCTAGTTCGACCCTAAGTAAGTTGTCCACCATCCCACCATCAGGTCACAGTCTCCGTTCCGCCCTCAATGAGTTGTGAGGACCAATGATCTCCGGAGACTTTCTCGTCGTCTATGGGAGTCAATGGACCTGACTGAGACAATGGAGTCTCGTGTTGGGCGCGGCGCTTCTAATCGAGTTTGCGGGGTCGGATCTATGGCGGGACCATGTCCGCCAATCGGAATTCACCTCCTGTGAAGAGACCGCTTCTACCGAAGAAAGAAAGATGCTTGTCTTTGAATGCACGCCAGGCGTCGATGAACGTCAGGACAGAGCTCCTTGATTCGCCAACGAAACTTGTCCCAACACAGGATGAGATTGTTGGACATAGGCATTCAAACCCTACCAGATCCGTGGAATGGTACACCTGGGAGGCCTGTCGGGACGCATCGAGCGAACACGCACATAGTAGGGACCAATCGTGCAGAATCGCCTCCGCCGACTCAGATCTGTTTTTTTTGTCACATGTCACATCCGTGACGTTTTCCATTCTTCCCGTTATGTAATGTGGCGTCTCTCCCTTCCCCGCCGCCACGATCCTCTCCCCGGTATCACAATCTCTTCCGATCTGTCTTCTCCTGTGTCGACGACATCTTCCTCACACCTTGGATCTATTGTATCCTCGTGTGGACCGCTCCGGATCCTCCATGAAGAACACGATTCCTGACCCGTTCCCGCCCCGACCAATAATCATACAATATACATCGAATTTATGGAACAACTGTGGATTTGGCTTGGGCGTCGACCACCCCGGAACGGGTGTATTACGCCTTACTGGAAATCAACGGGCCTGTACGGTATACATACATGCATGGTCTACTATTATGGGATGGTTCCCCGACTGTTGTGTGACATATTGAAACCCATAGCATCCGTCGTCCTCCGCCGCTGCATGCTACGCCTCCCGATGAACTTGCCAACGCTTTGCCAGTGACTAAACCCCGACGATTAGGGGATCCGTCAATTCAATGAGGGATACACACACGTGCTACGCGAAGCGCTGTGAACGATTTCAATACGAGGGGCTCCTAGTGGGTATGGATGTTCCCGCTTGTCAGGTGAAGTCGAAGTAGTGAGTATCACCATCCCCCATCGTCCGTGTCCTGCGAGCTTCAAATATTCTCTGTTGTGGTTCCAGAATTGGTCCCCACTGCTTCGTCGCGCTGAGCCCACTGAGTCCGCCAACGACGAGGCCGACTCCGAGTGGCCGTTTGAAGAATTGACTTTGGTCCATTGGATCGGTCCCCGGCAGTTGCTCCAGGCCCTTGCGTCAACCGAGTCCGTCTCGCTGCCAATCTCCCTGTCACTGGCCTCCACATAGATCTCGGCCGCGTCCTTCCCTCACGTACATCAATGTATCAAAATCGTTTGATTTCTTGCTTGCCATTTTGTGTTAGGCGAGGAAACATGTCTATCCCGTCGATCGCGATGGTCGGACGGCTGAATTTGTCCCCTCCTGACTCTCGGAATCCGCGGGGAACCTGGGTGTAGCCCGCACGATGTCTTGTATGAGCCACCAGCTTCTCCCCAATAGGTGGCGAGGCAAGGCTTCACGCGTGTCACGCTCCGCGCGTCACGGACCCCCCACAGTGGGAGATGTACATTAAACCCTGATGAATGCGCAGACATCATGCGATTCCGTGACTTTTCGGAGGTAGCAAACCCCCATAGCGACAGAAAGGACTGAGAGATGGTACGGGAAGACGGCGAAGGTGGATGGAGAGGTCGCCGCCAGCCATTCCACGCAACCGCAAACGTTGCCCTAGATGTTTCGGGACGCAGTTCGTTCCAGAAACGCTTGCACCCATATACACGTACCGTGTAACCGTTCTACCGGCAGAACAGGGGGAACCGGCCTGTGCTCCTTCGACTCGGAATCCGTGAGCCCGGATGACCTTTTTTTTTCCGCGCAGGCACACATTCTCGCAAAAGCCTCCTTGGCACACGCTTTATTCTTATCCTGTTTCCCTCCGGCCACACTCGCTTCCTCTCGTAAGGGTTTCATACGTCCGGGGTAGATGGTAGACGCAAGGAGACAGCTTGGGCCGATGACATCAGGAATCGGAGTTTCGATTCGTGATCACCAGCGTAAACGCCAAGATCCTATGAATAATCACAATTCCAGCCCATGAACAATACAATTACCAGAGGCCATCCAAACGATGTGTCCATCACCTCGACTCCATCCTCCACAGCGTCCTCATACGTTGCAGGTTCATAACGAAATAAACGATGGAATCTCTTCAACTGACCGAGAGAGTCAAAGATCGATATAATATCCGGATTGCGGCCCATCTACGTTGGTACTCACCGACTTCATGCTCGTGTCAACCTCCAAGTCTCGTGATCCGCCGGGCTTCTAATGGGGCACTTTTAAGACCTCTAAAATTTTCGGGCGCAAGCAAGGGTCATCATTCCAACTCTGTTGCATCGACCTCCACAAATCTTCTGTGAGGGCTGGGTGCGTCGGCCGTGGTGGACGCTCGCCTCTCGTCAAGGCCAGCATGGCCGAGAGAGCCGAACGATCAGCGAACGGAACTGCCCCGGTGAATATCTGTATTGAAACGCAGAGACAGTAAGCCAGACCCGGATATACAGCAGATCGTCCGTGACGTACTTCGACCATGAGCATCGCGAAAGAGAAAACATCCGTTTCCTTGGTGGGCCACCCTCCCTTCAGGACTTCTGGCGCGGTCCATCGCGAGAAGCAGCCATGCTGAGAGATGACTTGCACGGAATCCATGTTTCGAAGGACAGCAGAGAGGCCAAAATCGGCGACGCGTGCATGGCCAGAGTCGTCCACAAGGACGTTTTGCTAACCGAATGTTATTGCGGTGGTGGAAGAAGATTCGGAGCGACGTACCCCTTTCAGATCTCCGTGAAACACGTTGCGAGAGTGGAGGTACTCGAGGCCCGCAGCAACGTCAGAAAACTGGTACCGCGAGTGAAGATGGGATAAACATAAGGGGAGGGACACCCACGAGTCTAAGTATGTCTGCACTGGGATGTTTTTTGATGTACCCCGGCAGCTGCCCGCCAGCCATCCAATTCGAAATGAGCTGTGGGGGATTGATAGTGACACCGAGGAGGGATACAATATTCTCGTGTTTCAGGCGTGCCAAGATTACCACCTCTTTGCAGAAGATCTGTGGTTTCGTCAGTGATGGTGAACAGGGAAAGCGACAGCATCAAAAATCGCACCACGGTAACCTTCCGTAACTCATCCGGATCAAAGATTCGCGTACGTTTGATGCAAACCTTTGAGCTGCCGATGGCCCCATGGAACGTATCACCAAAACCTCCTGCGGCGAATGGGTTGGGGTGGATTTCGAGAAGGTTCGATGAAATAGTGCACGACGTCGGGAGTATCATCCAATTACCGCATATCTTTCTGAGTTCGCGTAGACACTGCTGGGAAGCGTAATTGGAAGGGTCGAGACAATCGAAAGCCTACGCTGGCTTGAGCGAAAAGTTGGAAAGGGGTAAACGGCAACGTACCTCATCCAGATAGTCAACCAGCCACCCTAAGTCATCGCCAGGCTGGAGGCCCCACACACATTTCCTGCAGTCCTCCCCGTACAGTATGTTTATGAATTTGTCTTGGAAGTCGGGCGAAGACTTGTCGAGGCAACATAGTTGTTGCAGGGCCGGGGAACTGGGGGGAGACAGGGGGGATACCCTCGACTGGGGTTGTGAGCGGTGGAACTCGTAAAAGGTGGCAAATAAGAAGATACTGTAGCCGCACGACCACTCCGGCAACGGCAATTGCCGAGGGTGATGACAAGCGCCCGGCAGACCTCAGGATGACCGATGACCTGCCGGAGTGTCCGGCAGCCTGGGGGATGACAAGCGCCGGACAACTGGCAGCCTTCCGAGTGACTGCCGCCGGGGGTCCTGCATCACGACTGGGCTGGCGGGAATGATGTTAGTATCGAGTCGTGCAACAGGGTGGGACTCAAGTCCCAAAATGACATGTCGAGGCTGCCCAATCAGCTGGGGAAACAAGGAGCTAAACATATCCCCAGTGGCCGTAAACTTGGCATGACCGTTCTGGTGGAATGGTTATGACTTCGGTTTTTTTTAGGTTAGGTAATCGATCACCATGTGTTCGACTCTCACAGAAAACATCTTTTTATATTCCACAATTGAACCCCTGAATGATTCGTAACCCCTTCCCCACTTATTTCTCCTCATTTCTCACGGCTTTTTACTTTTATTGGGCAGGGGAGGAGAAAATTTTAGTGGAAAACGCGTTAGACGCCAAGAAAACATATTTAGCGCCCATCGTCTGATGACTGATGGCCTGCCGTTTGGGGGTGTCGGCAGCCTGGGTGATGACCGATGACAAGTTCGAGTACCGGCAGCGGCAGGTCCAGCGATGACTGCTGACTGCCGGAGTGGTCGTGCGGGTACAGTATACGTACTGCCTCGTCTATCACGTCAACGGAGGTCTCGGCGGTGTCCTCACGGAGGCGACTGGTCATCTTGACTTGGTCCTCGTTCATGGGTGCTGCCTCAATAGGAGAGATGGCTCCATGCGGATAAAATTCAACTTGCTTAAGTACAGGGTTTCTGGACCCCTAAACTATAGTACCTAAACGGGAATCGCAGGATCGCAGGATCTGCGCATTTGTTCGGCACTGTTGTCCCTCGGCGCTTAACACCACCCCAAGTTCCGTACGGTCCGGTCCGACTAGGTACCGCTCAAAGCTTGATTACGCCGAAAAAACAAAGAATGCGAATGCAAGAGCCCCAGATGGGAGAAAATCAGACTGCTGTGAGAGTTTTATGACGATTTAAAAAATACAAGCAAGGTTCGTGTCGACGTAGTCCGCGCCTCTCTAGCAGATGAGAGCGGGATGAAATGTCCCAGGCCAGATACGCGGGCCGGCCCGTGAAGATCGTCAAACCCAAACTGCAAGTCCCGCACTTTGACCGCTGTGAGAACGACTGGAAACTTTAGATGGTGCACGCGCGAGGAAAATGATCCTGATGTGACCTTCGGCCAACGAACGCGATCGTTGATCATCACCAACAGGCTGTTTGCCGTATCCCCCACCTCCGTCAGTAGAGACACCTTTCCTTCACCATATCCTCAGGGGGGATACGGAGCGTCGACGCGAGCCTGAGAGACCACCGCCGTTCAGCCCGACCCCAAGACGTCCACCCCCTACCCACCGGGAGCTCGGTAGGCTCGTGTCACAGCCCCCATCCCGCCCCTGAACAGTTTTTCGGACCCCCGAGGACCAATAACCTTCACAGACCTTCTCGCTGTTCGTTGAATGGGAGTCAATAGAGCCGACTGAGATCATACAGTCAGGCACGACGAAGATCTCATCTCCGTAAGCCACCTGATTTTCGACCTTACATTGAACGTGCATATCCAAGATGGCCGTTCCCCTGCAGTCAGCTTGGTGTTAATCAGATCCTAGCACTTCCGATATCACCGCGGCATACATCCAGCCTTGTCTCCAAGTGCCTCTGGAAATATCAACGACGCAGCTGCGAAAACCGTCAAAGATCACACAGAACCCCAAACACATGCAATCACCAGCGCACATTAAACGGCGAGATTTAATGCATTGGATTATAAAGAATGGAACAGATGACCCTTCTCAGACTGTCAGCCTCGGGACCGACATTACAATCTATTCCCGCTGCGAGCGCAAGCGATTCGTCATTCAGTGACGTGCCTCTCCTAACGATGTCTAAGACGTGCTGTCGTGCGGCCGCCCCAATCACCCCTGCAAGACCCGAGAGCAATCCCTTCCTCTGGACGATGGATCATGGCGGAGGGTGACTGGTGGCAATAACATGCAATTGCTTTGACCATATGGACACGAATGCAAGGTGATTCCTCTAACCCCGGCCGAGGATCTCCAGACGGACGGGCTTAGGATGCTCTGCTTCAAGTTCCAAGCGACTGTTTTACCTCGGGACTTGTCACGCTTGTGAACTAGATTTATCTTTCCCGTGGCTGGTGCGTTTGCCGGGAGCCACACAAAATAAAAACAGATCGCTGTGGAGAACGCTAGACTCGGAATTATTCTTTGAACCAAACGGCCCCCACGGAACCGCCTTTATAAACCGAAACCACTGGGCGTGCCTTGCGGAATTCTGTTTTTCAACAGCCGCCGGGATAGGGTACACCAGCGTCACTACCAACATCTGCTCGGTCTTCATCACTCCCATCGCCATGAGCAAGGTGGAGCGAGGCCTAGCGGAGCCGGACCGAAGCCGGACCAAACGTCCAACGGAGTAGAGGCATCTCCCTCTGCCGCCACGACAGTTTACAGCACACCACCCCGGTCCAATAGTTGATGCTGAGAATTGAAATGATGAGATTGCGTATCACAGAGGGGACAGAGGGGGCAGATTGTGGTGATTCAAGAGATTGAAATCGCGACCGGAGTTCCCGCCCTCCCAGCAGCCCCTCCCCCTGCGTCTGACCAAGCTAGCCCCAGGCCAAGTCCAACCACAAACCCGTTCGCCAGTCTTGTTTCCGCTTAGCGACCTCGTAGCGACGCTTGGACTCTCGTGTATTTCCGCCGACGGCTCCACGCATGGGTTTCCTCGATCCAGAAAGGCTCGGGATCGAAAACAACCAGTGGCTGAGAGATCTCACCGCTGTACTCTCGGAATAGTTTACCATGAGGTCCATGCTCGAGCAATAGTCTCCGCGTGGAAGGTCTGAAGCCTCAACACATCATCAGGCCTCGTCTAAGAACGTTCCCTACTGGAGCATCGTAAATCAGGGGGGGGGGGGGTACGTAGTGATGGACACGACGGGCGATCTACCCCAGGGAAGGGCTTCGGTTTTGCTGGTTTGCTACGGAGAATCGTTGAGTGTCGTTGGTGAACGAGCGGCCGGGATTGAGTGTTGGACTCTGTTGTCCAAAATACGCCACCAGAACTTGGAATGTGCGCACAGTCGCGGTGGTATCTCCGATGGCAGCCCTCTGAACCGTGCAGAGTGTACCAACGTCACATAGGCTTACAATGATGCTTTGACGTCTTTCTGCCATCACTTCCTCCGATTAGGGGGGTTCTCTGGCCCTGTTGCATGGAAGTGGTCGCTCGGTCGCGACAAGTGTCTGCGCTCGAATTCATACCGGGGTGCATGGTACCACCACGGAAACTACAACTCCGTCAGCCATTAGATTTGCTGGGTGGGAATATATTCGAGAGATCTACTGTCACAGATTCACCCGACGAAAACTGAGCCCGCAAATAGGTCCACATCGAGTGACCCAGGATTACTGTCTGTCCTTCAAAAACAGAGGCATTCTGTCCCAACTCGTGATCAGTAGGAGGTCATAATGTGAAGGGCTACACGTACTATTCTTTGGAATGTCTGGCAGAGGCGGACTCGGGAGCCTCCTTGGGGTCATGGGAGGGGTGGGTTCTGGGGGTTTGGACGTGGGGGTAGGTTGGGGAAGCTCTTTATTTCCTTTGCAGGCGATCCTTGCCACTGAGAAGGAGTGAGGCCATGAATATCCACACATGATGGGGCTGACCTCCGCGTTCGTCCACCACGAAATTTGGCCTCTTTGTAGCCAATATTGATGAGATGTCACCCGAACCTCCCATCTGTCTAAAGATGAGACTTTGAACTTTTATACGCGCGGATAACCTACCGAACGAATATCCACAAGATCCTGATGGTGCATTAATATACATTTAGCGTTGGGATCGTTCTGTTGAGAGGATTGAGTGGCGTAGCCGCGACACGGGGAGAGGAATTACTCGGAATACGTAATCTCCAATGGCATCCCAGCTGTCATATTCCACCTGGGGGCGAAATTCAGAGGAGAGACAGAAAGGGGTAGCAGGAACCATACATGTGGTGGATTCCGGACAGTATCTGACCAAGAACCAGTGTCCTCATTGTTGCTCCCGGATGATCCTGCACCGCCCCGAACCACATCTCGATACATCGGAAACCATTTTCTCCAGCGCATAGTGTAATAGCGAATGAAGACGCATTGATTGGGTCTATGCCTGAAACTTGCACCACTCAGTCCGCCCAAAGAGCTGCGCCGCTGCAGCCCTTCGTTAGTGTCAACTGGGAAACTGGCACGCCATGTTCCCTTAAAAGTAGGGGGGGTGGAACGGAACATTTGAATAGGGATAGCGGAGTGGGGTGTAAGAGCATCCTCGTTCGAATATACCACCATTGAAAAATCCCTGGTCATATCGAAGCCGGATACGAGGATAGGATGAATCTTGTCTCCACACTGCTTGTGACGGGCAAACTCCACCCATGAGTTGTAATGGCACTTAGTATATGTTTCAAATGCAGTTTCTAGTTCAGTATCTTCCGGACACGTCAGGTTCCTCGTCACCAATGCCGCACCACGATTGCCGGTGAGCTCGAATGTGAAATCTGCGTCATGCCCCAGGAGCCTGGGTGGCACCTTTTGAGAACGGTGAGGAATTGTCTAAGGGATGGGACGTACAGAGGAGTAGATCCCACGGTACCAGAGGGAGCCCCGAGTTGTCGAACGGTTGGAGTATGAAGGCAAGCGGGTCGTCGTGACTCGAGGGTTACCGGCTTTTCAACCCTCAATTGCTCGAATATGGTGGGGACATCATTTCCCGGCTGTCGTCCTCCTAACGGGGAACCAGCGGAGAACAACAGATTAAAACGGCCATCGTGGATAAAGCCTACATCTCCGATCTTGATGCGCGTGTAGTTATGTGTTGGGGAGGGCTCCCTAGGTGTTATGAGATTCCAGGCCTTCAGATATCACCCACCGCGGTCGACAAAACAATACGTTACCACAGGGCATCGCCGTGACCAAGGAACTCCAATTCACTGTGAAAGGAAACCTCAAGCGTCAGGTGGTCGGCGTAGGATACGAAATAGTAGTTCAGAGGTTTACTCTTTGGATACCCGCCATTTTGGTTTGGGCCCGGGTAACATCGAAAAACTTGGGGGGGGGGTCAGAGGGTCAATATAGGAACGGTCAGTACCGACGGCGAATGTATTTGTACTGGGGGAGCTTAGGCGCTAAAATTCGTTAGTATTGGAGGTACTGGAAACGACCCAATTAAAATTTTGTAAGGGTTCATTAATACTAACCTTTCCCACAGTGGGTAAAACGGTGCACCTGTACCCACCCCTGGTTTATGAAGTGGCAACGAATGGGAGTTCTGCAATATTCGGTACGTGTCAGCCAAATGAAGGTTGGGTTAAGGGCAAAACAGACCTCATTGAATCCACTCCGCGCGACGGTACAGCAACCTGCACCACGACGTGAACACGCAGATAGTAGGGTCTGATTGTACAGAATCATAAGTGTCTCCACCGGAGATCTTAGTTTGGGTAATATGTCCGGGTGGAGTCGTGTGGGGCGCGTGCCAGCGCGCATGATGGCCAGCACCTGTTCTCGATCTAGGCTGTTCATTCGTATTTCCGGGGGTAGGTGATAAGAAGGGTCGCTGAGACCTTCAAAATCTCCCTCGTCGTCGCCACATAGTGCAATGAGGAACTTCGGAACGTGGTTTTCTGCTCCCGTGACACGTTTACCGCCGTTGAGAGACAGGAAACAATGTCTGAGCCAGGTATCTGGCACAACGTGGCTATCGTCAGCAATGATACTAGCTGGGTGCGAAAGGCCTGAAGGTGAGCATTGTGGCGCTCCCGAGGGAGGAACGGGAAATCGACGACTCGGAGCGAGTCTGTTCGGATCTCACTCGGAAAATTTACCCAAATGTGGAAACTGTCCGGTTGCTGCCATTCCCGGTACGTTCGCATAGTAGGGCCTACATGAATATGAGTATATCGGATAAGGGAACATATCTATTCCATCGAGCATGATGGTCGGACAGCTGAATTTGGCAGGTAGCGAGATAAGGCTTCACGCGTGTTACGCGTCACGGATCCCCCACAGTGGCGGATGTACATTAAGCCCTGAGGAATGCGCAGGCGTCACGCGATCCTATGTCTTTTGAGAGACAGCAAGCCCCTATATCGGCAGGAGGGACTGAGAGAGAGTACGGGACGACGGTGAAGGCGAACGGAGAAGCCATTTAACCCCTTGTCGGACGCGACGGAACCATCCGATCAGAGTTGCCGCAAGCCACTCCACGTAACGTTATCCTATATTTGTGGGATGCAGCTCGTTCCAGAACTGTACATGTATTGTAGAACCATTCTGCCGGTAGAACAGGCGGAACAGGCCTGTGCTCCTTCGACTTAGAATCCATACATCGTCACACCGTATGATTCTGATCATCCACTCCATTCAGCCTCAATGACCTTCGCCTCCCCCCAGTGTTTCCCTCCGCACTCTCCTCTCGTAAGTGTTCCGCGCGTCATGGGCTCATCGGAGACGCGAGGAGATAATTTGAATCGAGTACCGGGAATCCGAGTCTCAATTCGCGATCAACAGCGTAAATACTAGGATCCTACGGATAATCGCATGCCAAGTCCGTGAACGATACAGGTATTACAAAGTGTCGAAACGATGTGTCCATTGCCTCGCCTTCCTCCTCCACAGCGTCTCCACGCGTTGCAGGGTCATATCCAAATAGATGATGCAAGCTCTTCAACCGACAAGGCCGAGAGAGTCAAACATTTATATAATACCCGGATTGCGGCGCATCGACGGTTGGAACTCACCGAACACTACGCGCCCAGACTTCATGGTCGTATCGACCTCCAAGCCTCGTGATCCTCCGGTCTTCCAACACCAGCAGCCTGGGCCCACGTGATTACCACTTCAACTGTGTTCAAACACTGAAGCTCCCTAAGCCGCCCGATAGCTGTGGTGACCATCGCAGAGTCACGATTAAACCCTAACCATTCGTCGGCTACGTTGTCGAGCATTACTCCAAGAATATTTCTGTTCTCTTCTTCGGACGCGATCTCTTCGCAGGAGGTGAAGTTCGAGCGGCGGAGGTGCTTCTGCCACCGATCCGATGACGCAAATTCGATCAGGACGACCGCGGACATCATTGGGTCGCGATCGGCTGCACCCGCAGGATTCCCGGCCTGGAGAGGGGGATCCGGTGTGAGCTGGAAGGGGTCACCGACTACTTGGAGAAGCTTCTCGATGTCCTCGTCTGAGACGGCCTGCATCTGTGAGGAGAACCACCCGGACCCTAATACGTGGAAGATCCTCAGAGCCAGGCCGCGTGATTGGAGGGGGTGAGTTGGGAGTAGTGTTGACGTGAGGATTGGTAAAATCGTTGCGTCGAAATGAGCAGGTCCCGGGCTGGCGGATAGAATGCGGAGGGCGATCGACCCTGGATATGGTGGGGGATCCATGGTGTGGAACTTCTCGCACAACGATAAGAAGTTCACGAGGGGAGCCACCCAAGTGGGCTTCACAACGGAGATAGTCATCGGGTCCCCCGAATCGAACTGTTTCCCAAGCAGCTGCACAACGTGGCTAGCCATCTGATACCGCTCGTCCTCTGGGTACCTGGACTTGAGAATTGCGGTGATCCACGAAAACGCCGTGTCTCCCGACCCCATGACTTGAATCGGATCAAGATGAATCAACGTGGATAGGACCAAAGTTAAGCTGCGTTGCTCGGCGTTCCCCTCCTCGATGGATGTCAGTAATTGCCGATGGAAAAGGCCGGTTACTGCCCGCAACGCACCACTACCACTTGATCAGCGAAGTTAATGGAAAGAATACAGAAATCACATACTCGTCGTCGGGGATAAACAAGGTCTCGATATCATCGACTTGGTGTCCCAGGGAGATGGCCAGGATGAGCAAACAGTGAATTTTGAGAGTTGGGTGACTATGATTGCCGTTCGCCATTAATCCCCTACAGAGCAGGTCTATCGCCTCAAGGTTGAATACCGCGGGAGCACCCGGAATCCGTCTCCACCGCCAGACGGTCTGGAGGATCACCCTGCTCAAGCAGAGCTTGTGTGTCGTGGGTAAATTATCGGATGTGTTGTCCCATTCACGGAAGGACGCGTCGTACGGGGTCTCCGAAACGATTTTAAGGATGCCTATGCCCGGCAAGAGCGTGGGTTTGAAGTCAGATACACAGTTAGCGTAGTGGTGAATTTTCCTGCTGAGCCTCTGGAGGTCCTCTCTATCGGGTTCCATGCAGAGTTGGATGCTAAGAACAGATGCCAGGGCCATCCCGATCACACTTGCGTGCTCTGATTTGTCAGGAATGACTCGTCCATATGATAGGCACTCCAGGAAAAGGTTGGTAAGAACGTGGGGTGAGAGGACACCCGCGATCTTGGGGTACCAAATTGTGTCTGCAGCGAACCGGGCTCCATAGAAGATTACGTCGTTATCGGTGGTGAAATCAAGTATCCAGGAGATACAACGTGCATCTGCCTTACAGGCCTCCCAGTCAACGCGGGTCTCCCCAAAGTACCAGGGTTGCCCCACCGTGGTGAGTGGCGTCTGCTCCATTTCTCTCGGTGGATTCGCAACACAACCAAAGTTCTGCAGCGCACGTCGAACTCCGGAACGAAGCCGTTTGAGGATCCGTCCGAGCTTCCTCATGGGGCGGGAGTAGACCCAGGTAAGGGATCCCATACGATACCGTATTGAGCGGGCGAAGGGGGAGTGACTATGTTTCAGGTATCCCACGAGGATTCGGATGACGATGGAAGGTGTGGTCTGGTAGGGACAGTTGTAATAGGTCGTCGCAGCGAGGGTGAAGAAAACGTATGCGGTGGCCCCGGCGAGCGTGAAGGAAAGGACAACCCAGGCGACGGCGCGGCTGATGGTCCAGAGATATAGCGACAGGGCGCACCCGAACAAGAGCAAGGCGAATTGGAGCATCACCGGAAGACATTCGATGGCGATGTAGAAGTGCCACTTCTTGTGTCCATCCAGTTTTCGCTGCCTGTCCCAACTCTTGTGGGCAGCAGAACCTCCGCGGTTCCTGAGATAGCGGTTGACCCACTGTTTTCCCAGCATCGCGAGAAACGCGGCCAAGAGTGACATCGCGAGAGTTGCATAGAGCAATGACTGGACGATGAGGATCTCTCGAGGAGGACCGGTCCAGGTGGTAGAGCTGGGGTCTGCATCGGGGAAGAGGGTGTTGTTCATGGTGTGAATGAGAATTTGCATGTAAACGGCGGTAACATCGTTCGAATCCTGTTGAAGCTCCGGTTGGACACTGGCGACAAATGTTGCACTGACTGCGGAGAACAGACCAGCCTGGATAACGCTGGGTTCGGCCCTTGGTGATGAAAACGAAAAGGGGGCGACTCACGAAGATGAGAGTCGTATTGAGATCTTCGTCGTATTTCTTCGCGTAGCCTCTGTCAAAATCCTCGGATTCCTTCCGGT
>Ga0307513_10004603_pt1 | contig 18369 bp, 16 predicted proteins | sample 15_EM_MG_FD_202174 | JGI IMG/M metagenome (GOLD analysis project Ga0307513, IMG submission 202174) | Populus trichocarpa ectomycorrhiza microbial communities from riparian zone in the Pacific Northwest, United States - 15_EM | ecosystem: Host-associated > Plants > Roots > Unclassified | place... | reverse complement strand
TATTATACATGATCATAGCTGTTTTATTCCCTCAATAGACTGCATATTCTTCCATTTGATGAACCTTCCTATGGTCATCATGATAAATCAATCAATGAAAATTGTGACTAAGTTCTGGGCCCACAAAAAATAAGCCTTTGCTAAATCAAAGAACTCATAACTGCATGCAGAATGTCTAGTCTTTTCTGGTTTTGATCCAGTCCAGTTGCAATATTTTTCAGTCTTGAAACTGGACCTTCAAACACTAGGCCCACTAACACCAAGTTTAGACTTGTACCTGCCATGCATATACAATGGCCCACTACCACAAGTCAAAGAATGATGGAAAGTGACAGCTGTCAGGAACAAAGGTCCGGAACATGCTAGAATGTTCTGGAATATTCTGGAACAACTTGGAAACAGTGGAGGCAGTTTTAACAGAGACAAGGGCTAACAGCCCCCACTACATGGAGTCTTCTGGGTCAATGGCAATGATTAAGTATTGGTATGCAAATTTTCTAATCGCCATGCTCATGGCTTTAGATCTTTTGACCTCAGTAGATTATAAAAGAGTATTGTAAACTAATTTAGTGTCGTGACATGTCTTCCAATCTCCTTCTCTTCCAACATGCCATTCCCATATAGCTGCAAGAACTGAGCATGTTCACTGTTAACTACCCATTGATGCTGGTGGCAGGAAGGACAAAAGCGGGGTGATACCCCATTTTGAAATTCCTAAACTTGAGCTGATGCAATCCATTGCCCGAAGCATCCAGGCAATGGGGGCGGCTTACTAGTGGACAAGTAATATTACCAAGAGGTGTCACATCACACTTGTCAAGCAGTCTTATTGTCTCTCTAGCCGGTGTGACTTCCATTTGCAGTGCTGCCGATATCTTGATCGTGAGGAGAAAATTCACCTCTTTTCACTCTACACCACTATCAAGACAGGCGGAGCGTTTCTTCTGAATGAGATATGGTGAGAGGCTGGTGAAATGGCAGCGCATTATCCAGAGTCTCAATGGATCTCACAGGTACTACCTGATGAACATCCTGTTCCCAAACGTGGGCCCCCTTCCAACCTATTTAGAAGAGCGCACAGCTGCATTTCTGTGGATGAAACCACGGCATTCCTGCTTACACGTGCACCACATTTACCCAATATTTCTATTGAGGACGCCTCTGTTTCATTCATGCTTCCTGACCTGCGGCCCGCCCTCTGTGACTTGTTTTCAGGGTGAGGATATGCCACCCGTTATGGAGAATGCCGCCCTGGATTTGCCTTGGACTGCACTCTTCTCTTCACTCATATTAACGTATGGTGTAATCTCAGACTACAGCAGTGCTCTGTGCAAGATCAGCAAGTCCTCATGCCTGCCCAAACTGTCCAGGCCCTGCAGCCAAATGACGAGATGCCGCATGGTCAGTACCACACCATCGCTGTTAACTTTCCATCCAACGATGTCGGTGTCCTGTCTCAGTCTCAAGATGAAGGTAAGTACCCCCTTTGCTTCCTGTAGCTGCATTGATGTCAATGTTGTACGCCAGACCTTGGTGTTATTGAAGTTTGATTAATCTTCCAGCCCGTCATGAACTCCACAGATATTTCTGCTCCTTTTCTCATTTATGGGGGGCATTTCAACTTTGTCACATCGAATGAAAACGCCACCACTGCCTTCAGATACCAACCAGTACTTACTGCATTCAGAAAAAAAGACTACAAGACAGAAGTGATATCTTGTGAGTTAAACAAGGGTTTGGGGTATGCAATGAGCAATCATATATTGAATGTAGCTGTTGTGGTCTAGAGAAGACAAAAATAAGTGTTCGATATCAACAAAGGCCCATCACCACTTTACTTATTTGACATTATCTTCTGAATAACCGGCCACATAGCAGGGTTGAGCGTGATAAGAAATGGTGTAAGTGGAAGGGACTTACATCGTTGAGCAATGACATGAACCCTGTCATCGGGGTCTGGAAAAGGGGAATGGGTTAGTCAACACATCTTTCCCACCGCATCTGGACTCAATTTGCTTTGCACCCGTGTTGAGCAGCTCTTTCTTGAATACTAAAAGAGTCTTGCATGACACCCAACTTGAGGAGGTCTTCCAGCTCCTAAAATTCAGCGGCTGCAAAGTCGGTGAGTTTGTACCAGGAATTAGCAGCCACTTAGGGCGATTATCTGGTTGTGAGGTCAATTGATATTCTACGCCATCAAACGAGGTGGAATGGAAGCAGTGACATTAGTATCCACACGGTCAACAAGTTCAACACTGCTGTGGGATGCTCTGGGAGTGGAGGCGGGTGGCAGCATGGATGCAAGAGAAGAAAATGATGGCAGAGATGGGGTAGAGTCCAAGGTATCAATACTGCATTGCGGCTGCAATAGAGGTGGGTACAGGCAACAGGACAACAGTGGGGCTAATGCTGCCTTCTTTCTTGAACCTCAGTAGCAGCAGTTGTGCTGCTGCTGGCCGTGTGTGTCATACAGCCATTGGGCATGGGCCAGGCAAGCAGATGAGTGAAAGACAAGGGAATATATGTCGTCACGGAAGTAAGTGCTGAATAAATAAGGAGCCGACTGACTGACTACTGGCTTGAAACTTATTACAGCTTATTTGCCAAAGTAAGTCAACATCAGTTTGGTGACCATTTATCCTCGCTGATTCGAACCCATTTTCACAAATCAGCAATTTAGGTTTTTCCTGATCTGGCAAGAGTGTTTTACCCTCCCTCATGTTCTTGTACCTTTTTTTTTATGAGGGCAACTTGTGCATCGCTGTTTATATATTTATTTCCAAATTCTGTTTTTGATCAGTGAATTGGAGTCATAAAGACCCAGGAATAAAATTCGACCTCAAAGTCTACGTGGTTGGTGGCTGGAATTGACTCGTAGTGAGATTGTAAAGCTAGTGAATTATTCCTTAGCTTGTATTGACTTGTAACAGTAGAAATCATCTTATTCAAGATAAGCAACCTATGTTAACGTCAACATATGGATATCTTCTGAGCTTTCATACTGGGGAATCCACAGCTTTGCTGCATCCTCTTTTGAGCATTGCCTATAGCAAATGCAAGTTCTAAAACAGTGCCAATTGAGTGGCAACTGCATAGAATCTCTACCAGAATCAATAAGTGCTGCTGTTGCTACGTCAAAGCCAACAACAATGGAACCTAGTATATCCCTTGATTCTGGATTCTCAAATAACATCATTGTCACTGAACCCACCCTATCTGGTTTCACTGAAAACATCAGCAACAGTGCACCAGCGACTCTCCAGTATAGAGGCCTGGCTGCTATAGGGTCACTGGAATGGACTCTGATGGGCTTGATCTTTTGGATGTTCAAGCTTATCAACGTCAGCACTGGACTTCTGTGGTTCTGAATAATAATTGCCCCTTCTTTTCCTGGCAGTCAGCTGTATGTGTGTGTGATTTTATTCCTTCACTATGAGACAGTAGAGCCTGCCTTTCTTTATTCCAAGCCAAGCATATTCACATGACCTTTTCTCACTTTCTAAATCATTACGGCCAAACCTGTCTACTTGTAATGGTCGTTAGTTCGCCCATGTTTTTTTTCTCTCAACTCCTCACTGCCTCATGGTTGTAGTTTGACTATTCAAGGTTATGCCATTACCACCCCTTCCAACCAGAAATATACCATACTCATCCAATATTCACATTGTTGCCCAAATCTTGCACTCTCATTATGAGACAATAAACACCATCTTTTCATCCAGAGATTACAACAAACACTGTCTTCAACACCATGCCCATCTCATTTTCAATGATACCCTTCCTCTACTCTTTGTTCTAGAAGAAGAAATCCAAACCGAAAAAGTCCTAATGAACTGGCTCCAGGATGTAGCACAAAAATTCTTAGGTTTAACAATGCACATACTCAATGTGAAAGCAGAGGCAAGTGATGAAAAATATAAACTTATTCTTTGGGAAATCATCATTCATGGCATTGTAGATGGGTACTCCAGAAGAGTGAATTTTCCACTCTCTCAGTAATAAGAGATTTCTTCATTTTCATAAATTACAAATTACTGGTTTATGTGCAAGCACAAACAACCACACACATCAGTAATTTGTCAAATAATTTTTTGGGTTTTTAGTGGTTTTTTGGGTTTTTTGGGTTTCAGGAAACCTGGGAACCTTGAAACCTTGTAATGATAACAATGGGGTAGCTAAAATATTTAATCTACTAAATAATAATAATAATAATATGACTCGCAAATGCAAGTGGGGAATTGAATGTGGAGCAGTGACCTTTATATATGTTGTAGCTTTAGAGTTGCTAGCTAGAAGTCCAGAACATTCCATCAATTATATCACTGTTCCAAGTTGTTCCAATCTGTCAAGAATATTCTAGCAAACTGACCCTGAGCATATTTATATAAAGGCCACCAATTTTTTCTTCATTCCCTCACCAGTGTTTGCTGGTCATAGATATAAAACTAATTATATACATAAACCTATTAAGTAACCTTTTCATTTTTTGGATAGCCTTTAGTATGTTTCAGGGTTTCTGAGGTTTTTAGGGGTTTTTTAGGTTTCTGTAGGTAGTTTTTGAGTGAGGTTTCTGCCAAAAATGACTTGGGTTTCCAGATAATATGGTTTCCAGGTTTTTTTCGTGTTTTTCAAAGGTTTTTTGGGTTTTAAAATCTTTGGAAACCTAAACTACCCCTGTTAAAGTACAGAAAAGTGACCAGACCAGGGATTGAACCCAGGACCTTCTGGACATATACCAAATGCTCTAACCAACTGAGCTATCCAGCCTTGGAGTTCACCCAGCTGATATTGTATTTATGTAACTGCCAATCCCAAGACACTTATAGTGCCAGACACATATAATGCTATTTGGAAATCATGTGACAGATTACATAATCCAAATCCAACAATTTTTTCCTGGGTTCATGGAAGTGGTAAAAACTGAGATGTCTCTATTCTGATGATTATCTTGTGGGGCCTTAATAGGGCCTCCTTTAGTGAGGTTCATCTGTTTTCAATACAAGAATTGAGTGCCTCTGGGTGGAGATAGGACACCAATTTGTACAGACATAGCGAGCATTCTTCCGGTGACTGTAGATATATGATACTTACTCTATTATTTTTGGGGAGAATTTTGGTGGTTCTCCACTTGTGGTCAATTTGTCTCAAGAAAATGACTGCAATTAAATATCATTAATTCATGTTATTTAATTTGAATATTATGGAATTTGCCATTTTCATTGCATTTATGAGAGTTCAAATAAAAAATTTTGTCAAAATATATAAACATGCCTTCTGAGAATATGATACCTATGCAAAGGCCACAAAAAAATGGATGCCAGTGCCATTTTCTTCATCCTCAAAAAGTTTGGATAATTTGTGGTCATCTGGATAAAGTACATAATTATAATTATAATTCAGTTCAGATATGGATAGCAACAATCACAGGTATCAACTGGATTAAGCCAATCTGTGTTAGTCTCTAGTCTGGTTTCAGTTATTTTTCAGTTTAATTAACTTAGCTTTCAAAAACTAGTGATTGACTATAATAGGTGGCAAAGTCACAGTTTATTTCAAATCCAAATCATGTTTGGCAAATGTGATCCAAAGTTGAGCTTCGGCTATATACATCATCTGTTATATAGTCTACCTTCATTGCACAACTGGGAGCTTTAGGCTATGTTATAAAAGCCCAGAATTGTCTAAATCAGGGAGATCAGAAATACCTTTTTATATAAAACATCCAAAAATGAGATTAAGGGGCATAAAAATTTATTTTTGTTGGAGCAGTCTTTTCTGCAGCAATGCAGGGTCCTGAGGTAGTAGATTACATTTATTTTTCATCAAGAAGAAGTTTTCTTTGCATAAAATAATAAAGGCAAAAAAGAAAAGAAAAAATTAGAGATGCACCAGTCTGATCATCATGCTGCTCCATTTCCAAAATATAGTACTTACTTGAAGTGGCTAGTTTAAGTCTCCAGTGTATCTGAAAACACTTCAGTGACCCCCTTTGATCTTGTATGCAATGTTTAACTTCTAGATTAAACTTTGCTAGATACAAGCTTAAAATTTATATATATATTATTATATGTTATAAAAGCTTTCTTTTTTTCAAAATCTTATTATGTTAAAATGTTTTCTAAATGTTTTATTCAACTGTTTTAGTAAATATATTTGTTTCATTTGTATTTCATATATTGTTTAAAAATATCAAAAGCTTTTTTATATGTCACAGAATATTAGGGGTCCTAACAATTATCTGGCCTTTTTGGGGCTACAAAAGCAGTTACATAGTCTATTTCAAGCTGCACATATTTGTTATTATTTCCTTTCCCACCAAAGCCCAAGAACAGACAAATCCCTGATCTAATATTTTTGTCACTTTTTTTTCATTAAAATATATTTCTTTGTACTGGCTAGCTACATTTTTCTTCCAAGCCCAAAAAACTTGTGTTAATGGGCCATTGCATCTGCTTTATGATTGCTCAAAAACCCAAAATTGATAATTGCATGCTGCAATTCTGGCCACATTCACAAGAAAAAAATTGCATTTAAAAGATATAATTTATAGCTTTCAAATGAGCCCATGAATGCTAAAAATGGGCAAGAATTGGTAAATATATCAACTGATTAGTTCTGCCTCTCTTGCTGCATAATTGCACAAAAACACAAAATTGAATTGCAAGCTGAATACTAGCCACATTTACAAGATAAAAAATGTGTCTGAAAGCTATAATTTATAGCTTTCAAATGAGCCCAGAAAGACTGAGAATGGGCAAGAATTGGTAAATCTACAAAGTGATCAGTTCTGCCTCTTCTGCTGTATGATTGCCTAAAAACCTGAAATTGAATTGCAAGCTGAATATTGGCCATATTTACAAGATTAAAAATGGGTCTGAAAGGTATAATTTATAGCTTTTAAACAAGCCCAAGAACGCTAAGAATGGGCCAGAATTGGTAAATATATCAACTGATTAGTTCAACTACTCCTGCTGTATGGTTGAATTATTCAACCAATAATGGCCACATTCATAAGTTCTAACATTTATACCTTTCTAATAAACCCAAGAACATGAAAAATGGCCAAGAGGAAGTGAAGAAATATAAGGGATTGGTTGTACCTCTCCTCCAGTATCATTGATCAAAAGGTCGAAATTGAATTGCTCAACCAATACTGGCCACATTTACTATGTCTAACTTCATCCTAAGAGTGGTAATTTATAGTCTTCCAATGAATGTAAAAACACTTAATTTCCTCTAGTATGATTGATCAAAAAGTCAAAATTGAATTACTCAACTAATACTGGCCACATTTGTAAGGTCTTACTTAGTCCTAAGAGCTGTAATTTATATCTTTCTAATGAGCCCAAGAACATGAAGAATGGCCAAGAGGAAGTGGAGAAATAAAGGGATTAGTTGTACCTCTCTTCCAGTATCATTGATCAAAAAGTTGAAATTGAATTACTCAACCAATACTGGCCACATTTGTAAGGTCTAACTTCATCCTAAGAGCTGTAATTTATACCTTTCTAATGCATTTATGAGCTATGAAAATGGCCCACTAGAAATGAAGAAAGAAAGTAATTAGTTGAACCTCTCCTCCTGCATTATTAATAGTGTTTAAAGGTCCAGTCTGGTCTGGTCATTGGGTCCCTCAGGGCATGTAACAAGACTGAGACAGGTCTACCTTTTTTCTAGACCTTCCAAAGACTGGACTGGACTGCAAAAGACTGAATACCACAGTCTTTTGTGGTCTTTGGACCAGTTTTGGTCTAAACTGGTCTTGGCTGGTTTAAAACTGGTTTTTCACTTAAGTATGTAAAATATTTCAATATTATGAATCAGGGAAGTTGTTAACATACATTTAAGCTTTTCAACAAGCCCAAGAACATCCATGTAGGTTGAGAATTGGTGGATTTATAAAAATATTCTTGGACATTTACTATTTTTTGCAATATTTTATAGTTTTAATCATATCGTTTTCAGTTTTGGACTAAATATTATGTTTCTGGATGCATTTTGAAGAGTAATTATAGGACTATTATATACCAGTCATAAGCAATGAGGCCGGTCTATGAAAACTGGTTTTTTTCTAGTCTTGGTCTAGTGTTACAATTTTTTTCCAGTCTTAAGACTAGACCTTCAAACACTAATCATTGATGCCAACCCAGGAATTGCATTACTGAACAACTATTGCATGCATTAAGACACTAAAACATTCCTCTAACAGCTGTAATTTACAGCTTTTATAATAAACCTAAAATCATTAAATAGGAACCAGAATTGGTGATGAAAAAAACAATCAAATATTTTTATAATTCTTAGTCACATGTGTGGAACCCCATGAGTTAACCAGATTGATCTGGATCCAACCTGCAGGTATTTTTCATTAAAAAATCCAAACCCAGATCTGTGTGGATAATTTCCCATAGGTGATCCACTTTGACAGGTCAGGTGACTGTATTTTTGCAGGTACCTGTTAGTATTTGAGGGTATCATTATATTAATTATGAACTTAAATAGCTATGGTGGGTATGTGTAGCCACTAGAAAATGGTGAAGATATGCCAAAAAAGTAGAAATTAGAATATTTTATGTTTAATAATCCCCTCAGTCAGTTCTGGATGAATTTGGATGTTTGGGGGCCCATTTTAAAAAGAGAATTTGTAGGAATGTTTTGCCAAAAAAGTTGTATTTTTAAGATCCTTTATTGACCCAGCCATTCATGCTCTGTGGCTAGAAGAGTAAAAATAGGTGAAGCCAGTTTAAATTTTGCAATTTTGCATAGTTTGACACAAGGACTTTAGAAACATCTTCTAATAGTCTAGGGAGTCTTGAATATATAAAATCTTAATGAGATTCCATGCATTAAGCGAGATATGGAGGAAACAGTGTGATGATATGGCAATCACACCCATAAATTCACCAAAAACAGAATTTTGGAGGCTGTACTGCAGCCCTTGACCTCTAATTTTTTGCAAAATTTGTGCAATGTTCTAAAAAACCTGACCTATATTTTAGAAATTTAATCCATCATTTTTTCATTTTTCTGCAGCTAGAAATAGTGGAAATATTTGTCACATTGATAACATTTTTGATGAACATTTAGGAGACCTCAAATATAAAAAATCTAATGGAAATTTGTGGTATTTAGTGAGATTTAGTTAATTCAGACTAGTGATGTGGCAAATTTTGCTGCAACACTCCTGGAGGCAATATTAAATGCCTTTTGGCAGCAACTGAACATATATTCACTGAATATAATTTATATTTTGGGTATTTATTTGGCCAGGCAGGTAACCTGCAGGTTTCTGCAAAATTCTGATATGCCTGCCCAGATCTGGCAGGACCTGTGGAAATGGTTTGATCTGGATCTGCGGGTGTGTGATCTGCAGATAGTTTCTGGCAGATAATCTGAGGTAATCTGTTGATACCTGCAGATCACCTGCACTTGTGGTGTACTGGTCCCAGGAATCAAGATAACCTGTAGGCTGATGACATATGCCAATAAGACCCAGAAATATCAAAGCATTTAGACTCGTAACTGGAGAAACAGAACTAATCAGTTTGTATATTTACCAATTACTGGCCATGCTTAGTGTTTTTAGGCTTATTTCAAAGCTATGAATTATACCTTTCAAAAGAACTCTTGATCATGTAAATGTGGCCAGTATTCAGCTTGCAATTCAATTTCGGGTTTTTGGGCAAGCATGCAGCAGGAGAGGCAGAACTAATCACTTTGTAAATTTACCAATTCTTGCTCATTCTTGACATTCATGGGCTCTTTTAAAAGCTATAATTAATAGCTTTCCAACGAACTCTTGATCATGTAAATGTGGCCAGTATTCAATTTGCAATTCAATTTCGGGTTTTTGGGCATTTTTCTAGTTCTATTAATTTCACCTTTGATTGCCAAGTAAATCTAGAAGTGTCTGATCTTTGATCATGATCGATGTTTTGGCCAATCACTGTGGGTGGTTATGACGCACACCAAGCATAACCATAATGTATGATACACCGAAAAATTCAGAAAAATAAGTAAATTCCGAATATGTACAAATCGAAAGGCTTGGCATCCTTGTTTGCATGTGATCTTCGAAAATGTTAGAATTCATTTTTTCAACTTCATTATTTCATGACATATTATACATTGAGGGAAATCCAACGGTATCATTTTCATTACGTAATTCGCATGGGAAGACAATCTCTGCTGGAAAATACCGCATTTTGTATTTTACACTATGATCAATATGCCGTAGTTATGTAATCGCAGTGTCCTTTTAAAGGATATGAAAATTTGAATTTAATGGTACCGGTTTCATGTCAATCCGAGCAGAACTGATGGAGGAATGAATATTTTACCTGTTTTTTTAAATATAAACAAGGGTAAAATATTCATATCTCTGTGTATTCTTCTCAGAAAAATATGATCTTGGTACTGTTAGATTCAGAATTTTATTCTTATTAATGCAGTATATGGATTATGTAAATATATCCCCTCTGTGCAAGGTAGAACATTGTATTTCATAGTATTTCCACAATTACAACATATAAACAGGGGCATGATTATATAATCAGACCATAGGGTAAAATATTCATATCTCTGTGTATTCTTCTCAGGAAAATATGATCTTGGTACTGTTAGATTCAGAATTTTATTCTTATTAATGCTGTGTATGGATTATATAAATATATCCCCTCTGTGCAAGGTAGAACATTGTATTTCATAGTATTTCCACAATTACAACATATAAACAGGGGCATGATTATATAATCAGACCATAGAGTGAAAGTAGAAAAAATTCTGAATCTAACAGTACCAAGAACATGTCAATCCAAGCAAAGCCCATCAAGTTATGATGTTTTTGAGAAAAGATGTTCTGGTCTCTGGTGCAATCACATGACCCGATGCATTGCTGGTGCATCTCCGGTGCATCTCTGGTGCATCACTGGTGCATCGCACATAACTTGAAGAGTCTTTCTCAAATTAACATGTTCTTAGTACTGTTAGATTCAGAATTTTTTCTACTTTCACTCTTGTTTATATTTAAAAAAACAGGTAAAATATTCATTCCTCCATCAGTTCTGCTTGGGTTGACATGAAACTGGTACTGTTAGATTCAGAATTTCACATCCTTTAAAAGGACACTGCAATTATGTAGCTCTGGCATCATGATCATAGTGTAAAATCAAAAATACGGTATTTTCCAGCAGAGATTGTCTTCCCATGCGCATTACATAATGAAAATGGTACCATTGGATTCTTCTCATTCAGACTCATAATGTATATTTAATGTCAGCTACATAGGTTGTACAATTGGTCATACATTGTATATGAAGGTGGATGGAGGTGGCTCAGTAATGTGGCAACGCAGCAACCAGTGTGACAATCAAGTCACACCTTCCATAAAAACTCAAAATCCACATGCTGGAGTGGAACAATCCCACGGTCAACCCAAAAAATCACAAAAGTCAGTAACAAGTGTAATGGAAGGGTTTTTGCATTACAAAAGATGTAACCATGGGAATAAATCAACGATAGCAGCCAGGCATCTTAATTTTTTGGCTATAGACACATGCAATAGAAACGAGTCTCAAATAAATTTAGACTCGTAACAAACAAATCCCTGATGTACAATTTTTGCCACTATTCCAAATAAACACCTTTATTATTTACTATTTTTTTTATATTCAAATCTTTTTATATAAAATAATTTTGGGCCTGTAAAAACATTTAACAAATTTATAAAGCTTTTCTCATTATTCAATTTGTTTTGTATCAAAAAAACTAGCACAGGGTGCAAGATTTTATATTTTATTTGAAATATTGAAAGAATATTTATTAAATACTAGATTTTTTTCTTCAATGTTTTTAAAAAAAATATTGAAAGAACATTTAAAAAATATGCAAATATTCATATATTTTTTGAATTTTTTTTTAATATTTCAAAATATTTTCATGTTTTTTGAATGTTCTTCCAATATTTTTTTAACAAATACTCAAGAAAAAAATCCAATATTCTTTTAATATTCTTTTCATATTTTAATTAAAATATAGGATCTTGCATGGAGTGTAGTTTAGATAAACCAGTTTTTGTCAATTAGAATTAATAATATATAACTCTAAGGATATATTATAAAATAGGCCCAAAAACATATTTATTTAATCACAAAACTAACAAAGATATTGTTGAAACTGAAATATTTTTTATTTAAGATAAGATAAGATTAATAAATTTTTAGATTAGATTAATAGTATCTTATCTTAGATATCAATATCTTATTTTATGAGCCAAATCAATTTATCATTGGCTCTGGATGAGTTTTTTGCATTTTTCTTAATAAGGAAATAAACTATTTACATAATATCTATATTGTTTATTAATAGTACTATTGCTTATATTCAAATTTTCCTTTTTTGGAAATATTTTCCTAATATAATTAAGCTCTATAATAGAGCTATAAAAAGTCAGTTAAAAGTTAGGCAAAAACTAAACACAGGTAGTCATAAAATGAAAGTCACAATACTATTTTTGAAAAACAAAAAAGATATACAGTGATATCCAGAGCAATATTTGGCATAGCAATAGGTGGCAATAGTAAATAAAACAAAAGAATACAAAAATCTAACTAAAGCAATAAATTAGTCTATGTTTCTGTAAAGCACATATAAATAAGTATAAATCTAGAGATATAACATGAAAAGTTTTCTTATAATCTATATAGTGCCTTAATACTATTTATATTAGAATACACAACACAAAAACAAGAATAAAAGGACAAAATACATATGGTGGCACAGGTAAAAGTCCCTAAAAAAAAAACAAATAGAGACAATAAAGAAACCACCCACTGATCTACTAATTTATACTAGTGTAGTTGCATGCTTTATACATAAATGTTCAGTTTATGATGTAGTCTTATCTGTTAGTGAGCATACAATTGGAATGCAATAGAATTTGAAGATCCACTTTGTTATCTAAAATAAAATAACAACATGTGATGTCTGAAGACTTTCTAATACAAAAATCTCATAAAAATCTCATGGGTTTTGTCTGCCAAACTTAATATCAGTATTATATCCTCTACAATAGTGCATCTTTCAAACAAAACCTAGTGAGTCACAGGCTCTAGCTATTTCAAACAGCCATTTTGCATTTTGGTATAATTCATGGAAACTACTAATTGCTATTATTATAGAAAAGTTACTCAATAATGGACTGTATTAGATAAATAAAATTTATAGAAAAGTAACTAGATGAAATGAATAAATATGTGTGTACTAGAGAATAATTGGAATATAGGATATAGGGCTCATCTCATTACATGTAAAGTTTACTAAGGTGGCCTAATGCTTGTATGCTAGAATATGTACTCAATGTTATGAATGTTTCTACAGTCATTCACCGGTCAATAGGTCACCCAAATAAAGATCAGTCTTGGAAATGGTTAATATCAGGGATATACAGAATCTGAACTGACAAAACTATGGAAACACAACGTAAAATAAATAATACCTACTTACAACCTCAAATTTCAACTGTTGAACAATACATCGTCTTTTATCAGTGTCGCACACCGTTATCAGAGCCAAACCAGTCAATGGGTCAGATGTCATGTTGGCCTGATTTAGACATTCTGTTTAGTCACTATCGCTGCCACCACTTCCTCATCCTCTTCAATTTCCTTTTCATAATAGTTGTCCTGCTTCTTTCTTGCCATTTGCGCCTTGAGGGCATTAGATTTCACATAGTTTACCATATTTTTGTTGCTGCATTTTCGCAGATTCCGAAAATGGCAATTGTGACAAAATGTGACATATCCTTATTTGCTCATCCATTTCGAGTACAATTTCATCCTTTCCATAGGTTTTGGTTTGCTGGAGCATTGGATGAAGCTAAAAATACATCTATCTTGATTCCTATTAGATGCTATACAATATTATCTCCATCAGGAAGCATGGAAAGGCTACATATTTCACCACTTAGAGTAGGTAGACGACATACAAATCCGACAAGTATGTAATGACCAGTAGTTCAAGTATACTAATAGAGACTCATCGTACTGCTTCGTAGTCCAGCTCACAAAGAATTCTTGCCCATAGAATAGAACCCACCTGTAGACCCCATAGACCTAGCATAATATGTTTCGTCGACTGGGAATCGAACACACAATGTGACCAAAAAAAGTGCGCAATCTTACCGTTCGGTCATTTGGCAGCTTTTGACTTTTAGCCCCAAGCACGTGGTCTCAAATCGTTATGTAATCGTCCAGTTCATTTCAGTGGTTTGCTCTGGCCCAATCAATAACCTCCTTGATCACCACCCTCCTCGACTCCGACCACCACCTCGACTGCTCCCTATACATCGGCAGGCTACCATCGCCACTGCGACCACTACAACAACAACAACGACAAGAGGACATTCGGGTACCAAAAGGCGGCTTGTCACGAACGAGGAGGATCAGGGAGTGGCATCACCAATGAGTGGGAGGGCGGGGTGTCGTCAACGAGCAGGAGTGTACCCCCTTGTTCGCGCCTTCCTTGTTCGCACCTTCCTTGTTCGCGCCTCTCGTTCAAACCGATGAGGCAGCGCATGGGCATACTGCCTCGTTTGCACACACCCTCTCCCGCCTCCTCATTTTCTGCCCGTTCCCTCCCTTACCCCACCGATAGAAATGCCCCAGTACGACGCGGCGTGGACTCCACACGCCCCATTTTTGCCTGTCGCTCTCGTGGCCTCGCCGCCTCGTTCGCAGTGGCATATTACACACTTAGTCTCGTATATACATGCCTAGTCCAGACATTTAAACTGTAGTATCTTATGGCTCTGTATAATTGACTTAATTTTTCACACTACAATGTCTGTTTGACCATTAATAACATCTGATATCCACTTTACATGAATTGTGGCCTTTGAGGGTGGTGGCTGAACTGGCTTGCGTGGTATGCGAACTGGTTGGCTTTACATAACCATCAAACATCACGTGCTTGGGGCTAAAAGTCGCCAACTTCATTTGGCCTTGTAATGTGACCGATATTGGAACATCACATGCGTCACATTTAGTCTCAGGAAGTGTTGACGTGTGAGACAAGCTGTCAACAACCCCACATATGCTTCTTTCCACGTTCACATTCCTTTCGTTTCTCCCTGCCCCCTTCCTTCTCCCAGCGCTCAGATCTTACCAAAGGCTTTCAGACAAAGTATGCATACCAATTTCATCACGCATCCTGATGTTGATCGTTGTTTGCCACACAGATGGCTTATCGCGTGCCAAGCGGTCAAATTTCTTTTCGTGTTAGACCATGGCCTCTAAGGACGGCAATGACGAATCTGCCAACTTGGAGGTTATTGAAAGCTCTGTATGTTCTGAACATGAGGTATGAAACTATGTTTCTTGCTATAATTCGAGTTGCTGATTGCTTCTAGTTACAACTACCTAGTTCTTGGGATGGATCTCGGCGCATTGCCAATGACTCTGTCAACTCCTGGCTCCAAAACAGCTTTAGGTTGAGCAACGTCAACCTGATGATATGGCCAACCCAACCTCAGTCCTCGCCACCCGATATTTGCGTCGATCATGATCTTGACTCTGAGGTACGTCTATTATATTTATTTCAAAAAGCCAGAGCTGAACTCTTCAAGACCGAGTCCAGCTCTACCATCCCCAGCGCACCTCCCAGACTTCCACCTCAACCGCTGACACCAGATACAAAGTGGTGCAGGCTAAGGGCTGCAGCGGCATTGTCTCGGGAACGTGCGCGGGCATTGGCCTCATCGCCCGTAGTATCTTCTACATCTCAACCTCAGCCCTCACCATCCAAGATTTGGGTCGATCGTGATCTTGACTCCGAGGTATGTCTATTATATCTATTTCAAGAGCCAGAGCTGAACTCTTCAAGACCGAGTCCAGCTTTACCGTCCCCAGTGCACCTCCCAGACTTCCACCTCAACCGCTGACACCAGATACAAAGTGGCGCAAGCTAAGGGCTGCAGCGGCATTGTCTCGGGAACGTGCGTGGGCATTGGCCTCATCACCCGTAGTATCTTCTACGTCTCCGGCCTCAGCAGTACAAAAATCACCACCTTTCGATTCATCGCCCTCTATGCAGCCATTCAAGCCCTGGTCTGTTTGTCATGCATCCGATGACCCTAACGAGTTTCAAGTGCGTTTATATCCTCTGAATCAATCTCATCAAACTTAATTCTCTATCTGGTCCAGCGTCCCATTTTGTCGTTTACTTTATTCAGATTACACTAATTGTTTAACTTGGATAGCTTCGCAAACGTGGATCACATATACGTGGTCATGCTTTAGTCCTTATTCGCCCCCTCGTGGCCAGCACTTATGGTTTTAAACGTGGATCGGACACTCGCACGGTCGCTTTCAACCAAGCGCTACATAAGGAGCGCTCGGCTTTCCATTTCAAGGCTCGTTTCATTTCTTTCTTGGTCACTGGTCACTAATCTTGATCATTGAATAGGATGTCGAGGCGACTACTGGCTTTGCCCAAAACAAGATTATCTCGGAAATACTGCAGGCTGTATGGCTCGACAATGTCACCTCTCATGGTGTCATCTTCGAGAAACTGTTCAATCCCATTCCTCTCGGCACCCTGACCATGATCTTTACCATCGTAAGTTTGATTCTGATGACCCATTGTTATGGCTAATGTGTATCCAGATTGATTTTTGCATCGATGAGTGGAGTTCCGGTCAATTTGTGAAAGCAAAGATGTGGGAGAAGGATGTCCTGGCCCGCCACGAGGTATACCGCAAGGACCTGGAGGACTGGCATAATCTCAATGTCACTGCTGTTGATGGGATCCATCGCAAGTGGTATCAACATGCAAGGTGAGTACCATTTGTCTTTGCGAGAATGTCTTGACTAACATGGCGCTTGTTGTACAGTCGCAATGCAGGCGTCGCCGAAAACATCGAAATCAAGCAAACTCTGACCGGTGATGTTCGTGATCGTACACGGGATGAATTGGAGGGCCGTACTGGTGAGACCGACAGTGAGATGGAGGAGTAAATTGCGCATTCCCTCTCGTCATGATATGTAATCCATGTTAATTTATTATATATCTGTTTGTAATGCGACTCCTCTATGATCTTCTATATAGTCCGGGTACACCTGGTAGTGCTAATGAGCTGAAGATATTTGAGATTGAAGTTGAGCTACTGAGCGCTATGTACTATCAGGCAGAGTCTACCAGGGACTACTGAGATCAAGGGTGGGGCTACTGGATGCTACCTAATTTGGGACCACTCTACGAGACAACAAGATGTACTGGAACTACCTAGATGTAGGTAGACAAGTCCTTTCCTCCTGATGTCCAAAAGCTGGCTCTTTGGCAAGATTTAAGCAAGAGATCATAAGGATATAAATTCACTTTTGGGCTACATCGATACCTATCGATGTGTATCAAGAGATCAAAACATCTCAGAGCTTAGAAATCTTGGATGAAAGTAGGCATAATGTATCCAAACATAATCCAAAAAGAATTAGGATAATTGCTTCAAATTTGAGCCCAGAAATTTGGTTTGACCCATTGAGTGGGGTGACCCATTGACCAGTGAATGACTATAGTAATATGAATGTAAAGTACAAGAAAGGAAATAGCTTATCTAATTATATATATATATGTATATTTGTGTTTTAACAATTATATAGATGAACAAACACCACATTGGTATGTCCATAAAAGCAAATTTCAATAGTTTTTGAAAACAGATATGTTTACTTTAAAATCTGCTACATACATCAAATAGTGGGCAAGTTCTAACCAATCAATATTTCAACCCTTATTCTATAACTACCTGTGTTTAGTTTTTGCTTAACTTTTATCTGCTTTTAACTGACTTTTTATAGCTCTATTATAAAGCTTAATTATATTAGGAAAATATTTCCAAAAAAGGAAAATTTGAATATAAGCAATAGTACTATTAATAAACAATATAGATATTATGTAAATAGCTTATTTCCTTATTGAGAAAAATGCAAAAAACTTGTCCAGAGTCAATGATAAATTGATTTGGCTCATAAAATAAGATATTGATATCTAAAATAAAACAGTTGTTATCTTACATATTTGTAATCTAAAATATTGATATCTAAGATAAGATACTATTAATCTAATTTAAGATACTATTAATCTAATCTAAAAATTTATTAATCTTATCTTATCTTTAAAAAAAATATTTCAGTTTCAACAATATCTTTGTTAGTTTTTTGATCAAATAAATACTTGTGGTAGTGGGACATTGCATATGCATGGCAGGTACGAGTCTAAACTTGGTGTTAGTGGGCCTAGTGTTTGAAGGTCCAGTTTCAAGACTGAAAAATATTGCAACTGGACTGGATCAAGACCAGAAAAGACTAGACATTC
>Ga0307513_10004602_pt1 | contig 18378 bp, 13 predicted proteins | sample 15_EM_MG_FD_202174 | JGI IMG/M metagenome (GOLD analysis project Ga0307513, IMG submission 202174) | Populus trichocarpa ectomycorrhiza microbial communities from riparian zone in the Pacific Northwest, United States - 15_EM | ecosystem: Host-associated > Plants > Roots > Unclassified | place... | reverse complement strand
CGAAGACTTCAGGCCGACGGCGCTCGATCCAGGGCAAGCTTGCGCTCCTGGTGCTCGCATCGGTCGTGGCCGCCGTCGCCATGGTCGCCCTGGTCTCCACCTGGCGCGACAGCGCCCGCGAGGCCGTGCAGCAGACCGAGCGGCTGGGCGCCACCGCCGCGGTGATCGCCGCGATGACCGGCGAGGCGGCCTATCTCAACGACCGCGACCGCGCCTTCGCCGCCATCCGCGTCATCGGCGCGACGCCCGACATCGTCTACGCCCGGATCGAGACCGCCGACGGCGCCCTGCTGGCCGAAGCCGGCGCCGGCGTCCGGCTGAGCCGCGACGCCCGGCTCGCGTCGGGCGGCCCCTTGTCCCTCGCCTCGGTCCTGCGCTCGCGGACGGTGGAGGTCGCCGCCCCCGTGGTCTTCGCCAAGCGCCCGGTAGGCCGGGTGGTCCTGCTGGGCAGGCTGGAGGGCGTCGGGCCGCGGCTGCTGGCCAGCCTGCTGCTGGGCCTGGCCGCCGCGGTCGCCGCCGGCACGGTCGGCATGGCCGTCGCCTGGCGGCTGCAGCGGCGCCTGACCGGCCCGATCCTGGCGCTCACCGGGGCGATGGAGAGCGTCCGCCGCGACCACGACTTCCGCGGCCGGGTCGAGATCACCACCGACGACGAGGTCGGCGACCTGGTCGACGGCTTCAACGCCATGCTCGACGAAGTGCGCCTGCGCGACGAGGCCATCGCCGGCCACCTGGCCGGGCTGGAGCGCACCGTCGCCGAGCGCACCGCCGACCTCTCCGCCGCCAAGGCCCAGGCCGACGCGGCCAACAGCGCCAAGTCCGACTTCCTGGCCACCATGAGCCACGAGATCCGCACGCCGATGAACGGGGTGATGGTGATGGCCGAGATGCTGGCCGCCGGCGACCTGCCGCCCCGCCAGCGCCGCTTCGCAGAGGTGATCGCCAAGTCGGGCTCCAGCCTGCTGGCGATCATCAACGACATCCTCGACTTCTCGAAGATCGAGGCCGGCAAGATGGATCTGGAGGCCGCGCCGGTCGATCCGGGCGAGATCGCCGACGACGTCTGCTCGCTGTTCTGGGAGAAGGCCCGCTCGCAGGGCCTGGACCTGGCCGCCTATGTCGATCCCGCCACGCCGCGCCTGATCGAGGGCGACGCGGTACGCCTGCGCCAGGTGGTCGGCAACCTGCTCAACAACGCCATCAAGTTCACCGAGCGGGGCGGCGTCTTCCTCGAGGTCTCGACGCCCGCGCCGGGCCGCCTGCGCGTGGCCGTGCGCGACACCGGCATCGGCATTCCCAAGGACAAGCTGGCCGGCCTGTTCAGCGCCTTCAGCCAGGCCGACCAGTCGACCACCCGCCGCTTCGGCGGCACGGGCCTGGGCCTGGCCATCTGCAAGCGGCTGGTGGACGCCATGGGCGGCGAGGTCACCGTCCGCAGCACGGTCGGGCGCGGCGCGGAGTTCGCCTTCGAGGTCCCGGTCACCGTGCTCGAGGCCGCGCCGCCGCCCCTGCGCGTCGAGGGCGCGATCGAGCTGCGGCTGGCCGGCGGCTTCACCCGCCTGGCGGCGAAGCGCTACGCCGAGCGCGCCGGTCTGCGCGTGCTGGAGCCTGGCGCCGGGGAGCCGGGCGCCTTGGTCCTCACCGACCCGGTCGACGCCCCGACGGCCCACGCGAAATCCGGGCCGGTGGTCTGCCTGGGCGAATATGGCGACGCGGCCCCTGCCCGCCTGCTCGCCGAAGGCCGCATCGACGCGACCCTGGTCCAGCCCTTCCGCCGCCGCGACCTGGACGCCCTGCTGGCCGCCTGGAGCCGGGGCGCGCCGCTGGTCGAGGCCCTGGCGGCCGGCGACCAGGCCGAGCGGGGCGCCACCCCGATGTTCACCGGCCGGCGCGTGCTGGTGGCCGACGACGCGGCGGTCAACCGCGAGGTGGCGATGGAGGCCCTGGCCCGGCTGGGCGTCACCACCGCCGTGGCGGTCGACGGCCTGGACGCCGTGCGCGCCGCTTTCGAGACCCCCTACGACCTGATCCTGATGGACGGCAGCATGCCGCAGATGGATGGCTACGACGCCACCCGCGAGATCCGGCGGCGCGAGGCGCTGTCGGGCGCCCGGCGACGGCCCATCGTGGCGCTCACCGCCCATGTGGTGGGCGACGCCGCCGACGCCTGGCGCGAAGCCGGCATGGACGCGGTGCTGCACAAGCCCTTCACCCTGGCGGGCCTGGCCAAGGTCCTGGGCCAGTTCCTGGAGCCCTCGGCCGCGGCGCCGGAGCAGATCGGCCCGATGGACGCCGTCCCGGCCCGCAAACCCGCCGCGATCGCCGACCCGACCCTCTTCGATCCCGAGGTGGTGGCCGAGCTGGCCGCCATGGCCGACGCCGGACGCGGCGACTTCGTCGCGCGGGTCCGCGGGCTCTACCGCGACAACGCCCCCGAGGCCGGGCGGCGCGTGTCCGCCGCCGTCGCCGCCGGCGACGCCGCCGAGGTCGCCCGCGCCGCCCATGCGCTGAAGTCCATGAGCCTGAACATCGGCGCCCGCGCCGTCGCCGACCTGGCCGCGCGCCTGGAATCCGCCGGGCGCGAAGGCGGCGTCGATCCGGCCCAGGCCCTGGCCCTGGCCGACCGCCTGGCCCAGACCCTCGACGCCCTGGAGGCGCCCGCCGCAGCCGTCCCGGCGGTGGTCGCCGCACCGGCCGAGGACGCCGCCGACCTGGCGCTGCTGGCCGACCTGGCCGGCGCCGCCGAGCGTGGCGAACTGAAGCTGGTCTACCAGCGGCAGATGGACCGCGACGGCCAGGACATCGTCGGCGTCGAGACCCTGCTGCGCTGGAACCATCCCGAGCGCGGCGAGGTCAGCCCCGCGGTCTTCATCCCGCTGGCCGAACGCTACGGGATGATCCGCCCGATCACCCAGTGGGTGCTGGCCCGCACCCTGGAGGAGACCAAGGACCTGGCCGGCCTCTCGGTCGGCTTCAACGCCTCGGCGGTGGAGTTCTCCGACCCCCGGTTCGTCGAGGACGTCGCCATGCTGATCGCCGCGCACCGGTTCGACCCGGCGCGGCTGGTGATCGAAATCACCGAGACCGCCATCCTCAACGACGGCGACGAGGTCCGCCGCTCCATCGCCCGCCTGCACGAGCTGGGCGTGAAGATCGCGCTCGACGACTTCGGCGTCGGCTATTCCAGCCTCAGCCACCTGCGGATGTTCGCCTTCGACAAGCTGAAGATCGACAAGACCTTCGTCAACGCGTGCGCCGTCGACGTGCAGTCGGCGACCCTGGTCCACGCGGTGGTCAGCGTCGGCCGGGCGCTGGGCATGAAGGTGGTGGCCGAGGGGGTCGAGACCGAGGCCCAGCGCAAGTTCCTGAAGATCGCCGGCGTCCACGCCCTGCAGGGCTATCTGTTCGGCCTGCCCGAATCCGTGGGCGACCTGCGCGAGACGCTGGCCCAGGCGCGGCAGGCGCCATCGGCTGCGGCAGGCTAGACGCCTATCCCCCGCGCCGGCGGCGGGCCTATGATCGGGCATGATCCGCCACGCCAAGGCCGCCGACCACGCCGACATCCGCGCCCTCAACGAGGCCGCCTTCGCGGGGCCGGCGGAAGCCGCGCTGGTCGAGCGCCTGCGCGCCGACGGCGACGTGATGTTCGAGCTGGTGGCGCAGGCCGACGGCGCGGTGGCTGGCCACATCCTGTTCAGCCGGCTGTGGGCCGATCGCACGCCGCTCTACGCCGCGCTCGCGCCGCTGGCCGTGCGGCCCGACCTGCAGCGCACGGGCCTGGGCTCGCGCCTGGTCCGCGCCGCTTTCGACGCGGGCCGCGAGTTCGGCGTCCATGGGGTGCTGGTGCTGGGCCACCCGGCCTACTACCCGCGCTTCGGCTTCAGCGCCGAGGCGGCGCGGACGGTGGTCTCGCCCTATTCCGGCTCGCCGGCCTTCATGGGCCTGGCCCTGGAGGACGGCGCGTTCGACGGGCCGCTGACGGTGGCCTATCCGGACGCGTTCAAGGACTAGCGAAAGACCCGGCCGTTCACGGCGCGGCGGCTGCGGAGGCGGCCGGGGGCTCGGCCGCCGGCGTCTCCAGCCCCGCCTCGACCTGGGCCAGGGACCGGTTGATCTCGGCGATCTCGTCGCGCGTGGGCTGGCGGCGGGCGGGTTGGATGGTTCCCAGCACGCGGGTGCGCAGGCCGCCCGAGGCCCTGGCGTCGGCGACGGTGTAGGTGCGCACCTCGCCCGCCACCGCCAGGGTCACCTTGCGGCCGCCGCCCATCCCCCGCCCTTCCGGGTCGAACAGGCCCTGGGTGCGCGGGTCGGCGCCCTGCAGCACCGCCTGCGACAGCTGCGCCTCGCCCCCGCCGTAGCGGCCGGTGAAGGCGCCAGGTTCGCCCCACGGCCCGGTCCACCGATAGAAGATGTGCGCGCCGATCTGCTTCATCTTCACCAGGGTCGGCGCCCAGTACGGCGCCACATAGGCGGCGTGGTAGTGGGTCGCCGAGCCCACGTCCCTCAGCACGAAACCGGCGAGCGCGCGCCGCGCCACCGCCTGCGCCGCGCGCCAGCGGCCCGCCTCCGGCGCCCAGGCCAGCGAGCCGTCGCAGGTAAAGGTGAACTGGCAGCCGGTCGCCCGGGCCGAGCCCTGGTAGACCACCCCGCACACCGACTTCGGATAGGCCGGGTGCCGCAGGCGGTTCAACACGATCTGCGCCACCGCCTCCTGGCCGGCCAGGGATTCGCGCCCGGCCTCGAAATAGACGGCCTGGGAAAGGCATTGCACGGCGCGCGCCTGGTCGATGGAGTCGGCCTGCAGCACGAAGGGACGCATCGGGCGGATCGGCAGCTTGGCGAAGGGGCGAAGCGCGTTGATCTCCTCGGCGGTGGCCGGGTCGAACGCCGCGCCAAAGCCCAGGGTCGGGATCTCGTCGATCCGGTAGGTCTCCCAGCCGATCGGCCGGCCCCAGAAGTCGACCCGCGGGTCGGGGTCGTGCCGACGGGCCAGGGCCAGCGTGGCCGGGTCCATGTCGGCGATCAGCCGGCGCAACCCGGCGTCCGAGATCCCGCCGGCCACGGCCGCGAGTCCGCCGGGCCGCCCCGCGCGCCGGGGGTGGTCGTAGGCGGTCGTGCAGGCGGCCAGCACGAGGGCGGCGATGACGCTCCAGGGCGGACGCTTGGCGGGATGGCGGGTCGGCAGTTGCGAAACTTCCCTGTTTCCGGGACGATGCTCGTCCCACGCTGTCGCGGCGAAGACAAGGCGGCAAGCCGGCGGACTCGCGCGCCCGTTCGTCCCCAGGCGGATCGACGCACCCGCGGATATCCCCAGTTGCACCGGCGGGCCGAGGCGCCCATTCTACCCACGGGCGAAGGCGGCGTCGCCCGCCAGTTGTGGAAAATTCGGAGCAGGCGTGTCGATGACGACCATGGACTGGCCGCTTCGGCTTATCCCGCGTCGTTCGCCGGCCTTGTGGCAGGCGATGCTGATCACTGGCCTGGCTATGGCGCTCGGCGTCGGCCTCCGGGCGGCGACGCTTGGGCCGCAGGCCGCGTTCGGCCTTTCGGCCACCTCCTTCCCGGTGTTCATCGTCGCCACGCTCTACGCCGGGTCCGCCTGGGGCTGGGCGAGCCTGGGAACGGCGATCGCGCTCGGCCTGCTGTCGCCGAGCGTCATGCCGCAGGGGGTCTCGGGCAAGGCGATCTATGCGATGTTCGCCATCTCCGGCGCCCTGACCGTCGCGGTCTCCTCGGCGCTGCGCGAAGCCCTGGTGCGTCTGGACGAGGCCCACCGCCGGCAGACCGCGATCCAGGCCGCCCTCGACGACAGCGAGCAGCGCCTGCGGATGGCCCAGGAGGCCGGCGGCGTCGGGCTGTGGGACTGGGACGCGATCACCGGAGAGGGCCGCTGGTCGCAAGGCCTGCGCCGCAATCTCGGGCTGAGCGACTCGGCCGAGGCCAACGCGCGCCGCTTCCTGGACCTGGTGCATCCCGAGGACCGCGAGGTGCTCCGCCAGACCAACATCCGCGCCCTGAAGACGGGCCGGATGGACCCCTGCGAGTACCGGGTGATCTGGGCGGACGGCTCGATCCACTGGCTGTTGTCGCGCGGGGAAGTACAGCCGGACGCCCGGGGACGGCTGGTCCGGGCCCTAGGCGTGAACATCGACGTCAGCGACCGCCGTCTGGCCTACGAGCAGGTGCATGAGAGCGAGGCCCGCTTCCGCACCCTGGCCGACAGCGCCCCGGTGCTGCTGTGGGTGTCGCGGATCGACGGCCTGCGGGAGTTCGTCAACAAGGCCTATGTCGACTACCTCGGCGTCACCTACGACGAGGCCGTGGCCTTCGACTGGCGCACGCGGCTGCACCCGGACGACCTGGACCGCATTCTGCAGGAGCAGGGGAAGGGCGAGGCTTCCCGGGCGCAGTTCGCGATGGAGGCGCGCTACCGCCACCGCGACGGCGAATGGCGCTGGATCCGGTCCATTTCCCAGCCCCGCCATGGACCGGTGGGCGACTTCATCGGCTTCATCGGCATCGGCGTCGACGTCACCGAAGGCAAGCAGGCCGAAAACAATCTCAAGCGCATCAACGAGCTGCTGGCCGAGCGGGTGGACGCCGCGCTCGCCGAACGCGACCAGGCCGAGGCGGCGCTGCACCGGGCCCAGAAGCTGGAGGCCGTGGGCCAGCTCACCGGCGGCGTGGCCCACGACTTCAACAACCTGCTGACCGTGATCATCGGCGCGCTGGACCTGATGCAGCGCCACCCCGACGACGGGGCCCGCCGCGACCGCATGATCGAGGCGGCCATGGGCGCCGCCCACCGTGGCGAGCGGCTGACGCAGCAGTTGCTGGCCTTCTCGCGGCGCCAGGCGCTGAAACCCGAGCTGGTGCGGGTCGACGACCTGCTGCGCGAGAGCGAGGCCCTGCTGCACCGCGCGGTCGGCGAGGCGGTGGAGCTGACCATCGCGCCCGCCGCGCCCGACGCCACGGCCATGATCGACCCCTCCCAGTTCGAGGCCGCGGTGATGAACCTGGTGGTCAACGCCCGCGACGCCGTGGCCCATGGCGGCGCGATCCGCGTCGAGACCCTCGCCTGCCGGCTGGCCGCGGACCAGGTCGAGGAGATCGAGCCCGGGCCCTACCTGGCCGTGGTCGTCCACGACACCGGGATAGGCATGGACGACATCACCATGGCGCGCGTGTTCGAGCCGTTCTTCACCACCAAGGAGGTGGGCAAGGGCACGGGGCTGGGTCTCAGCCAAGTCTACGGCTTCGCCCGCCAGAGCGGCGGCGGCGTGGTCATCGACAGCGCGCCCGGCAAGGGCGCGACCGTGCGGATGTACCTTCCCCGGGGCGCGGCCCAGGCGCAGGTCGACCCTGCCGGCCCGCCGGCGGGCGCCGGGGCCCCGGTGCGCAAGGCGCCCATGCTCAACGTGTTGCTGGTCGAGGACGACGCGCCGGTGGGCGACCTGGTCGCGGCCATGCTGGAGGATCTGGGCCACCGGGTCATGCGGGCCGAAAACGCCGACGACGCCCTGCCCGTGCTGCGCGCGGAGACCCGCGTCGACCTGCTGCTCACCGACGTGGTGATGCCCGGCGGCCGGACGGGCGTGGACCTGGCCCGGGAAGCGGTCGGCCTGCGCCCCGCCCTGCCGGTGATCCTGTCCTCCGGCTATTCCGGCGACGCCCTGGGCCCCGCCGACGACGCGCCCTGGCCGCTGCTGCGCAAGCCCTACTCCGCCCAGGCCCTCGACCAGATGATCGCGCGCGTCCTCGAACTCGCCCGCCAGGCGGCCTGAAGCGGCGGAACCCTCCGGACACGTTCTTTCGCAACAGCTCTTGGCGCCAGGACGCCGGGGGGCTATATGTGTGGTCCTGGTTTTGCTCTGATTGAGCATATCTGGAACGTCGACGGAGTGGCCCAACAGTCCGCGACGTCTTTTTTAGGCCAATGAAATGCTCAAACTGAGCATAAGGAGGACGTCATGGCCGACGGCTTCGCCGAGTTCACCTTCACGCCCGCCGTGGAGCAGGCGACCCTGCCCCTCTGGGAGAAGGTGAAGCACCATGTCACCCCGATGGAATGGCGCCTGCAGGCCCCGCTGATCGCCGAGATCAACCGGCTCAAGCGCGAGAAGAACGCGGTCATCCTGGCGCACAACTACATGACGCCCGAGATCTTCCACGGCGTGGGCGACTTCGTGGGCGACAGCCTGGGCCTGGCCAAGGAAGCCGCCAAGTCCGACGCGGCCATGATCGTCCAGGCCGGCGTCCACTTCATGGCCGAGACCTCCAAGATCCTGTCGCCGGAAAAGCGCGTGCTGATCCCCGACCTGCGCGCCGGCTGCAGCCTGGCCTCCTCGATCACCGGCGCCGACGTGCGGCTGATCAAGCAGCGCTATCCGGGCCTGCCGGTGGTCACCTATGTGAACACCACCGCCGACGTGAAGGCCGAGACCGACGTCTGCTGCACCAGCGCCAACGCCGTGCAGGTGGTCGAGCACGTGGCCCGCGAATGGGGCGTCGACCGGGTGATCCTGATCCCCGACGAGTTCCTGGCCCGCAATGTCGCGCGCCAGACCGAGATCGGCATCATCGCCTGGCAGGGCCGCTGCGAGGTGCACGAGCGCTTCAACGCCGCCGACATCCTCGAGCTCAAGGCCGCCTATCCGGACGCCCAGATCCTGGCCCACCCGGAGTGCCCGACCGAAGTGCTGGAAGTGGCCGACTTCGCCGGCTCCACCGCGGCGATGAGCGACTTCGTCACCAGGCGCCGGCCCCGGCAGGTGGTGATGATCACCGAGTGCTCCATGGCCGACAACGTCGCCACGGACGCGCCGGGCGTCCAGTTCATCCGGCCCTGCAACCTGTGCCCGCACATGAAACGCATCAGCCTGGAGAATATTTACGAGGCGCTGACGCTGGACCGCTACGAGGTGACGGTGGACCCGGCCATCGCCGACCGCGCGCGCCTGTCGGTCCAACGGATGATCGACCTGCCGCCGCCTGCAACGCCCGCGCGCTACGACCTCGTCAAGGCGCGCCACCATGTCGACGTCGAGCTGATTTGAGTTCCGTCCCGCCCCTTCGCGGGGCGCGGGACAGGAGGTGTCGTGTGACCGAACGTAGACTCCATGACGGCGTGCTGATCGTCGGCGCCGGCCTGGCCGGCCTCTCGGCCGCGCTGGCGGCCGCGCCGCGCAAGGCGCTGGTGCTGACCGGCGCCCCGGTGAACCAGGGCTGCTCCTCGGCCTGGGCGCAGGGCGGCATGGCCGCGGCGCTGTCGGCCGACGACGATCCCGCCCTGCATGCTGCCGACACGGTCGCGGCCGGCGCGGGCCTGGTCGATCCGGCCATGGCCCGGCTGCTGGCGGAAGAAGGCCCCGCCGCCGTCCGCCGGCTCGCCGCGCTCGGCGCGCCGTTCGACCGGGACGCCGGGGGGAATTTCGCCCAGAGCCTGGAGGCCGCCCACTCCCGCGCCCGCGTCGCCCGGGTGAAGGGCGACCAGGCCGGCCGGGCGATCATGGAGGCCGTGGCCGCCACGGCGCTGGCCTCGCGCCACATCGAGGTGGCCGCCGGCCATCGCCTGCGCGGCCTGCTGCGGGACGAGACGGGCCGGGTCCGCGGCGTCGTGGCCGAACATCGCGGCCAGCTGGTGGAGATCCTGGCCCCCGCGGTGGTCCTCGCCACCGGCGGCATCGGCGGCCTCTATGCGGTCACCACCACGCCCGCCGAGTTGCGCGGCGACGGCCTGGGGCTGGCGGCGCTGGCCGGCGCCCTGATCGCCGACCCGGAGTTCGTGCAGTTCCACCCCACCGCCATCGATATCGGCCGAGATCCCGCGCCGCTGGCCACCGAGGCGCTGCGGGGCGAAGGCGCCAAGCTGATCAACGCCTCGGGCGAGGCCTTCATGGCCGCCTACCACCCCGACGCCGAGCTGGCGCCCCGCGACGTGGTGGCCCGCGCCATCCACGCCGAGCGCGAGGCCGGCCGCGGCGCCTTCCTGGACGCCCGCGCGGCGGTGGGCGACCACTTCCCCGAGGAGTTCCCGGCCGTGTTCGCCGCCTGCCTGTCCGGCGGCGTCGACCCGCGGGTCGAGCCGATCCCCGTGGCCCCGGCCTGCCACTACCACATGGGCGGGATCGTCACCGACGCGCGGGGGCGGACCACTCTGGAGGGCCTGTTCGCCGCCGGCGAGGCCGCCGCCACCGGCGTCCACGGCGCCAACCGGCTGGCCTCCAACTCGCTGCTGGAGGCCGCGGTGTTCGGGACCCGCGCCGGCGAGGCGGCCCGCGACGCCGAGACCGTGGCGACCCGCATCGTCCGCGCCCCAGTGCTTCCCGAACTGCCGCCCCAGGCGCTGCAGCAGCTGCGCCGGGCGATGAGCCGCGACGCCGGGGTGGTCCGCGACGGCCAGGGCCTCGCCCGCCTGCTGGGCGAGATCGACGCGCTGGAGGCCTGCCACGGCCGCGCCGCCGCCCTGATCGCCGCCCGGCTTGTGGCCGACTGCGCGCTCACGCGCACCGAGAGCCGCGGCGCCCATTTCCGCGCCGACGCCCCGGGGCCGGCCGAGCCGCACCGCACCTTCGTCACCCTGGCCGACATCGCCGGGCCTTCGAAGCGCTTCGCCGCCGCATGATCGCGCCCCTCCCCGACCTGCTGATCGAGCCCCTGGTCCGGGCGGCTCTGGCCGAAGACCTGGGCCGCGCCGGCGACGTCACCGCCCAGGCCTGCATCGACGCCGACGCCCGGCTCACCGCCACCTTCGGCGCCCGCCAGCGCGGCGTGGTGGCGGGGCTGGCCTGCGCCCGGCTGGCGATCCTCGCCCTCGACCCCGCGGCGACCTTCGAGGCGCTGACCGACGACGGCCAGTCGGTCGGCCCGCGCGCGGTGCTGGCCAGGGTCGAGGCCAACGCCCGCGCCCTGCTGTCGGCCGAGCGCACGGCGCTGAACCTGCTGGGCCGCCTCTCGGGCGTCGCCACCCTGACCCGGGCCTATGTGGACGCCGTGGCGGGCACGCCGGCCCGCATCGTCGACACCCGCAAGACCACGCCGGGCCTGCGCCACCTGGAGAAGTTCGCGGTGCGCTGCGGCGGCGGGGTCAACCACCGCTTTGGCCTCGACGACGCCATCCTGATCAAGGACAACCACATCGCCGCCTGCGGGGGGGTGGGCGAGGCGGTGCGCCGGGCCAAGGCCTTCGCCGGACACCTGATGAAGGTCGAGGTCGAGGTCGACAGCTGCGACCAGCTGGAGGAGGCCCTGCGCCACCAGCCCGACGTGGTCATGCTCGACAACTTCACCCCCGAGGCGCTTCGCCGCGCCGTCGCCCTTTGCGCCGGCCGCGCGGTGCTGGAGGCCTCGGGCGGGGTCAACCTGCAGACTGTGCGCGCCATCGCCGAGACCGGGGTCGACGTGATCAGCGTCGGCGCCCTGACCCACTCCGCCCCCGTGCTGGATATCGGCCTGGACGCCTGACGACCCGCGCCAGGACCCGGCCTTCGCTAGACCGCCGCCAGGGCGCCCGCCGCCTGTTCCGCCGCCGCCGAGCGCTGCTCGGCCACAGCCGCCATCCGCGCCTTGGCCATGGCCAGGATGTGCGGCGGGGCCAGTTCCGGGCGGCCGGAGTTGAACGGCGGGGCGGGCGCATATTCCAGGGCCAGCTGGATCACCTGGGCGACGTCGTCGCCGGCCATCTCGGCCACGGCGGTGAAGGCGAAGTCTAGGCCGGCGGTGACGCCGCCCCCGGTGATGACGTTGCCGTCGCGCACCACCCGGCCCTCGTCGACGATCACCCCGAACGGCGTCAGCAGCTCGCGCCAGCCCCAGTGGCAGGCCGCCCGCTTGCCGCCGATCAGCCCGGTGGCCGCCAGGATCAGCGAGCCGGTGCAGACCGAGGTGAGATAGCGCGCGCCGCCGGCCAGCCGGCGGACCTCGCCCATAAAGGCCTCGTCCAGCATGGCCTGGGCGGTCCCGAAGCCGCCCGGGACGCAGATCACGTCGCAGGACTCGATCTTCGTAAGGTCGGCCAGCTTCGAGAAGGTCAGGCCGTCGCTCTCGATATCGACGCCGCCCATGGAGGCCGCGATGGTCGTGGCGCCCGGCATGGCGCTGAACACCTGGTGCGGGCCGGTGAAGTCGAGGTGGGTGACGCCCGGATAGAGCGGGAAGACGATGCGGATCTCGGACATGGAGCCCTCCTGGGATTTGACGCCGCCACGATGTCAGGCCTAGGGTTCGGCCGAAATGACATATTTCCCTCGGATTCCGCCATGCCTCGCCGCATCGGACTGCTGATCTTCCCCGACTTCCAGATCCTCGACGCGGCCGGGCCGATCGCCGCCTTCGAGATCGCCGCCGACCTCTCGCCGGGCGCCTATGAGCTGACGCTGCTGGCCGCCGAGCCCGGCCCGGTGCGCAGTTCGTCGGGCGTGGCCATGATGGCCGAGCCGCTCGACGACCGCCGCTTCGACACGGTGATGGTCGCCGGGGGCCAGGGCACGCGCGGCGCGGTCGAATGCCCCCGCACCCGCGCCTGGCTGATCGCCGCCGCCGCCCAGGCCCGGCGCGCCACCAGCGTCTGTTCGGGCGCCTACCTGCTGGCCCATGCCGGCCTGCTGGACGGGCGGCGCGCCACCACCCACTGGAGCCGTTGCCCCGACTTCGCCCGGCGCTATCCGACGGTGCGGCTGGAGCCGGACCGGATCTTCGTGCGCGACGGCGATGTCTGGACGTCGGCCGGCATCACCGCCGGGATCGACCTGACGCTGGCCCTGATCGCCGCGGACCTGGGCGAAGCGGTCTCCCGCAGAGTCGCGCAGCATCTGGTGGTCCACCACCGCCGGCCCGGCGGCCAGTCGCAGTTTTCCGACCTGGCCGATATCGGCGGCCAGGAGGGGCGGTTCGCGCCGCTTCTCGACTGGATGCGCGAACGGCTGGCCGAGCCGCTGACCGTCGAGCGCCTGGCCGAGCGCGCCGCGATGAGCCCGCGCCACTTCGCCCGCGCCTTCGCCGCCGAGACCGGCATGACGCCGGCCAAGGCGGTGGAGCGGCTGCGCCTGGAGACCGCCCGCGACCGGGTGGAGGGCTCGCCCGAACCCATCGACCGGGTGGCGGAGTCGGCCGGCTTCGGCGATCCGGAACGGATGCGCCGGGCGTTCATCCGCGCGTTCGGCCAGCCCCCCCAGGCTTTGCGCCGCGCGGCGCGCGCTTAGCCGCGGGCTTGGCGGGCTTGCCTGTCAGGACCGGCGTGATTTCCTCCAGCAGCGCCGTCTCCCGGGCCTCCATGTCGGCCACCTGCTTGCGCAGCAGCCGCAAGGTCTCGTTCTGCCGCTTCACCAGCTCGACGATCTCGCGGCGGCGCAGGGCGTCGACCTTGTCGTGCAGGTGCATGATCTCCAGCTCGGCCCGCAGGTTGACCACATAGTCGTGCTCGGCCGCCGCCCGGTCGCGGGCCGCCGATCGGTTCTGGCTCATCATGATCACCGGCGCCTGGATGGCCGCCAGCATCGAGAGCATCAGGTTGAGGAAGATGAAGGGATAGGGGTCGAAGGCCAGGCCGGCGGGCCGGGTGAGGAAGTTCCAGCCCATCCAGACGCTCAGCGCCACGCCAAAGCCGATGATGAACGCCCAGGACCCGCCGACGGCGGCGACCCGGTCGGCCAGGCGCTGGCCGAAGGTGCGCTCGTCCTTCTTCAGCAACGGATGGAGGCCCGTCGGGGCCTCGTTGGCGATCAGGTCGATGACGCTGCGCTGCACCGGGGTCAGCGAGGCGTAGTCGCAGGCCAGGAGCTGTTGGGCCAGCTCCTCCTGGTGGTGTCCGTTCTCCATGGACTCAAATCCCCTCGACCGTGGCGTCGTGCGGGAGTCAGCGAGCGAAACCCGGGCGCCGCAAGCGCAATTCGCCGCCCAGGCCTCAGGAGTTGGTGGTGGAGGATCCAGTCTTGGGGTCGGCGGCCTTGGCGTCGGCGGGCCGCTCGGCGGCGGGCGCGGGCTTGGCGACGTCGGCGGCGACCGGCAGCGAGGTGAAGGTCGCGGTGTCGGCGACGGGCTCCAGCACCGCCGAGGCGAGCCGGATCTCCGGCGGGGCGGCGATCGCCCTTCCCTCCGGCGCATCGGGGCGCAGGAAGCCCGGCGCACTGGCGCGGCCGAAGCGGTAGAAGACATGCAGGCCGACCTGGGCCGTGCGCAGCAGGCGCGGCCCCCAGGCCGGGCTGACGCCCAGGGTATGGAAGTGGGTCGCCTGGCCCACGTCGCCCATCACGAAACCGGACATGGCGCGGCCGGCCACGTAGCGGGCGCGCACCCAGGCCGCGCCTTCGCGGCGGGCCTGCATGGAGCCGTCGCAGGCGAAGCTGAACTGGCAGCCCCGGCCGCCGGCGCCCTGATAGACCACGCCGCATACGGTCTTGGGGAAGGCCGGATGATGCACGCGGTTCAGCACCACCTGCGCCACGGCGGCCTGGCCGGCGCTGGTTTCGCCGCGGGCCTCGAAATAGACCGCCTGGGTCAGGCAATCGAGTTCGCGGGCCCCTTGCAGCGCGCCGACCCGGCGCAGCGGTTCGGCGGCGCGGTCGGCCCCGGCGAGGCTGGCGCGCACCATCAGGCCACGGCGGGACGCCGCGAGCCGCTCGGCGCCCACAGCTTGCTGCAGTGCAACGCGAACCGTGCCCGGTTCGGCGTTCTGCACCAGGCGTTCGACGCGCACGGTCTCCGCCGCCGGGCGAGCCATCCCGGCGATCAGGGCGGTCGCGCCGAAGGCTGCGCCCACCGAGGCGCCGATCAATGCGGCGTTGGTCAGCGCGCGCCGAAAGGCGCGCACTTCAAAGGGAAATTTCAAAAGGTTCGTGTCCTGTTTGGCGAGGGCGAAGGGCCCCCCGTCAACGTCGCCCCGAAGGCCCCTGCCCTTGCTGGCAGCCCCGGCGACAGTGCTCGTCCCGATACACGCGATAGGACGAGCTACGGCAAAGTTGGTCAGCTTATGCCCTGAAATGAACGAACTGGCAAGCATTTGCTGCGTCGCAGCATGAACAGGGGGATCGGCCAACCCTGACGACCGCGCCGGAACCTGCGCTGTTCCCCCCCGTTCTTCTGTCGAAACCGACACTTGGAGGGCAAGCGATGCGCAAGACTCTGGCGATGCTATTGGCGGCGGGCGGGGTCCTGGCGCTGGGCGCCTGCGGCCACAACACCGAGCAGCGGGCGGCCACCGGCGCCGTCGCCGGCGCGGTGGTCGGCGGGCCGGTCGGCGCGGCCGCGGGCGCCGCGGCCGGGACCGCCATCAGCAAGACCCAGGACGGCAAGTAGCGCCCGGCCAGCACGGCCAGCGGCCCTCTGCCGACGAGATTCGTCGCCCGGGCGCCCTAGCCTGCCGGCCTGATGCGCCCTAACTTGGCGTTCATGCCCCGTTCCCCCGCCCCTGTCGCCCCGGAGCCCGGCGGCGTCGCCGACGCATCGGCGAGCTTCGACTACAACGACTCCGCCGTGTCGATGCTGTGGACGCCGCACCGGCCGGCGCGGCCCGACAAGTCCGAGGGCGGGCGCAGGTTCAAGCTGGTGTCCCCGTACGAGCCGGCCGGCGACCAGCCCGCCGCCATCGCCGACCTCGTCGCCGGTCTGGAGGCGCGCGAGCGCGACCAGGTGCTGCTGGGCGTCACCGGCTCGGGCAAGACCTTCACCATGGCCAAGGTGATCGAGCAGACCCAGCGCCCGGCCCTGATCCTGGCCCCCAACAAGACGTTGGCGGCCCAGCTCTACAGCGAGTTCAAGAGCTTCTTCCCGGAGAACGCGGTCGAGTTCTTCGTCAGCTACTACGACTACTACCAGCCCGAGGCCTACGTCCCGCGGACCGACACCTATATCGAGAAGGACAGCTCCATCAACGAGCAGATCGACCGGATGCGCCACTCGGCCACCCGGGCGATCCTGGAGCGCGACGACGTCATCGTCGTGGCCTCGGTCTCCTGCATCTACGGCATCGGCTCGGTCGAGACCTATTCGACCATGACCATCCAGCTGGCCGTCGGCGACCGGATCGACGACAAGCAGCTGATCGCCGACCTGGTGGCCCTGCAGTTCAAGCGCAACGACGCCGCGTTCGAGCGCGGCGCCTTCCGCCGGCGCGGCGACACCCTGGAGATCTTCCCCGCCCACTACGAGGACCGCGCCTGGCGCGTCTCGCTGTTCGGCGACGAGATCGAATCCATCGCCGAGTTCGACCCGCTCACCGGCCGGAAGACGGCCGACCTGGACACCATCAAGCTCTACGCCAACAGCCACCACGTCACCCCGCGGCCGACGCTCAAGCAGGCGATGATCGCCATCAAGGACGAGTTGAAGGAGCGCCTCGACTGGCTGGTGGCCAACGGCAAGCTGCTGGAGGCCCAGCGCCTGGAGCAGCGCACCACCTTCGACCTGGAGATGATCGGCGCCACCGGCTCCTGCGCCGGCATCGAGAACTATTCCCGCTACCTGTCGGGCCGCCGGCCGGGCGAACCGCCGCCGACCTTCTTCGAATACATCCCCGACAACGGCCTGCTGTTCGTCGACGAGAGCCACCAGGCCGTGCCGCAGATCGGCGGCATGTACCGGGGCGACTACCGGCGCAAGTTCACCCTGGCGGAGTACGGCTTCCGCCTGCCCTCCTGCCTCGACAACCGGCCGCTGAAGTTCGAGGAATGGGACGCCATGCGCCCCGACACCATCTGCGTGTCGGCCACCCCGGCGGCCTGGGAGCTGGAACGCTCGGGCGGAGTGTTCGCCGAGCAGGTGATCCGCCCCACCGGCCTGATCGACCCGCCGGTGGAAATCCGGCCGGTCAGCAAGGACAACCACAGCCAGGTCGACGACGTGATCGCCGAGGTCCGCGACACCACGGCCAAGGGCTACCGCTCGCTGATCACCGTGCTGACCAAGAAGATGGCCGAGGATCTGGCCGAGTACATGCACGAGCAGGGCCTGAAGGTCCGCTACATGCACTCCGACATCGATACGATGGAGCGGATCGAGATCATCCGCGACCTGCGCCTGGGGGCCTTCGACGCGCTGATCGGCATCAACCTGCTGCGCGAGGGTCTCGACATCCCCGAATGCGGCCTGGTGGCCATACTGGACGCCGACAAGGAGGGCTTCCTGCGCTCGGAGACCAGCCTGATCCAGACCATCGGCCGCGCCGCCCGCAACGTCGACGGCAAGGTGATTCTCTATGCCGACCGGGTCACCGGCTCCATGGAACGCGCCATGGCCGAGACCTCGCGGCGCCGGGAGAAGCAGGCGGCCTACAATCTCGAGCACGGCATCACGCCCGAGAGCATCAAGTCCTCGATCAAGGAGATCCTGGCGAGCCCCTACGAAAAGGACCGGGTCACCGTGCCGGTGGGCGTGGCCGAGGAGTCCAAGCCGTTCCTGGGCGACAACTTCAAGACCACCCTGCGCGACCTGGAGAACCGCATGCGCGCGGCCGCGGCCAACCTGGAGTTCGAGGAAGCCGCCCGCCTGCGCGACGAGGTCAAGCGCCTGAAGCTGCTGGACCTGGAGTTCGCCAACGACGCCCTGACCGCGCCGGGCGAGGCCGTCGACAAGGACGCCGTCAAGCGGGTCAAGGCCGAAGCCCGCGCCGAGGCCCAGGAGCGATTCCGGAAGGGCAAGCGGTAGGGGCCAAGAGGCCCAGGGCGCCGCCGCGACTGTCCCCTTTCGCGCCGCCATGCCAACCCGCCCGGCGCGGTTGTGGTTATCGGACCATGCACTCTAACCGCCTGAAATTTTGCGCCTAATTTTGACGTCCTGACGGATTCCCGAGCCTCGCCAGAGCCTTGACCCTCGAAGTTCAAGCCGGGCTCAGGGGGGGCGGTGTGGCGCCGAATCACCACCAAGCTCGACTGGCGCGAAACGTGAAACCGAGGCCGGAACCTGTGCCGTTTTCGTGCGTAGCGGAATGGCAGGGGAGCGGGTTCCGCGTTGGCGTTCCATAGGGGGGCGCCGGGGCCCGACAACTGCGGGGATGAACCCAATGTCGCCTAACCTCAGCGTCGTCGCCGCCAACGCGACCGTCGAGACCGCCGGCGCTCCGGTGCGTGTCGAAGCCCTCTCCGAAAAGATCCGCCGGTTGCAGACCGAAGCCCGGACCCTGGCGCGCGATCACATCAACGCCCTGGAGCAGGCCCTGGAAACCGTCGAACGCATGTCGGCCGAGATCGCCGACGGCGGCGAGGCCTATCCGGCCGGCGTCCGCGAGATCGCCCGTCGCCTGGTCGACGAATGCGAAGTCCGCGTCCAAGCGCTGGAAGCCATCGTCGCCCGCTCCTGAGCGCGGCGATCCCATCCACCCTCCCGGGTCATCGGACCGCCGCAGCGCGGCGGACCGGACCCGGCTGATGCTCGACCCGGCCCGTCAAC
>Ga0307513_10004601_pt1 | contig 18379 bp, 19 predicted proteins | sample 15_EM_MG_FD_202174 | JGI IMG/M metagenome (GOLD analysis project Ga0307513, IMG submission 202174) | Populus trichocarpa ectomycorrhiza microbial communities from riparian zone in the Pacific Northwest, United States - 15_EM | ecosystem: Host-associated > Plants > Roots > Unclassified | place... | reverse complement strand
TCCTAGGCAGTAGCCATCGTGGGAGAAGAGAGGTGGGTGGGGGAAAGTGACGATGATTTCCCGTGGTGTTGAGATTTCAATCGCCGGAGGTGGAGGAGAGATGGTTCGTGTCCTATCTCTTGGTTGGAACCAAGCGCCTTATATAGGCATCTTCCCACAACCCTAACCCAGGTGACTCATCACCTTGCGCTACATAAACCTCTATGACTCGTAGTGAGTCATAGCGCGAAATCCATTGATTACTCATATGAGTCATTGCACCACATTCCGTTAACCAATCAAAACTCATAAACCAAATCATGTGCTCGAACGAGTCACATGCGTGAAACCCATCACTCATAATATGAGTCATGTGCGAAAGTCATTACATTGTATGACGTCACAATCGTGAGTCATGAAACAATGAACCAATCCTAATATAACAATGACTCACGAGTGCGCAGTCATTTGAGAACTATGAGTCAAGCGACGTCATAGTGTGAAATCCAACATACCTTATGAATTCTGCCTTGCTTAGTGACGATTTGTGATACTATCTTGCCGCCGTGGTACTTGATCCTCGCCAAAAATGGGATTACTTAGTGTTAGGAATTGAGCAGGGGGACTGGACAGAACGTGAGGTTGAGGCCGCTAGAGGGGTAGTTCAGCTTCTATGGGCAGGGGAATACAAGGAAGTGGGATTAGACTCTGCTTCACAGCGGAATGGTGAGCTGGTATCCACAAGTGAACCGGAATCAGATATTGCGATATTAGTCCAGGCTAAGGAACACCATCACCAATGGCAAGCCAAAAGACGTCGAATTACTCCACGTATGTCATATCACCTTATAATAGCTGTTGAAAAATTATTCCATCTTTACTGACTATTTACTACTTATTAGACGATGCGTACTCGTTGTATATTCAATCACCTTCGGAACCGCATATCGAATATCCCTTTCATTACTAGCTTAACGTGAAGTCTACTAACCCCTTAGCCCTTATGGCCTTGGATATTTTCTCTATTCCCGCGATGTGCGCTGATCCAGAGCGCTTATTCTCTAGCTCGGAGCATGTTCTAAGAGATACTATGAACCGCTTGAAATGTGATGCGTTCCAAGCCCTTGAATGTCTTAAGTCATGAGGTAAGGAAGGTATCTTGTTGTCAAATTTCTATAGGTTCAATACGTTTCCAGAATCAGATACTATTGTGGACATTCCTTTGTCATAACCTGTTCTATTTCCTTTAGTTGACTAATACACTTAAGCTTTTTTTATTTTTCAAGTACTTGTCTTTTACATTTTACATTTATTTAATTCTCAACGTACAGGAATTGAACGCTAGGCCTCTTTTAAAAACTAGCAGAATTATACCACTAAACTATTACTCTATAAGCCAGGGTAAACTGGATCCGGGTATCTTGAGTTCATATTTCCAAAAGCTGCCCTGCAGCCCGAAGAAAACACACCCACCAATAATTCACATCATGCATGAGAGCATGAGTACCCAATAAACACACCCCACCTCCATCTAAACACCCAGAATAGCACATGGCTTCCCTCAACTGGTACAAACTATAACATGGCATACATTTATTTCATTCAAATATTGAGTTCTGGTTATGCTATGTTCCTGCCCCGGGTCTCATATGGCCTCCGAGTCTCATATACAATTCTGTTATACTGACTGGTCAGAGACTAATCCCTGACCAGACTAGACCACAAGTATTAGTCAAGTCTAGTCAGAGACATCTACTCAGACTGACCAATCAGTCCTGAGTCTAGGACTTGACCGGTCAGACTATTAGGAACCTTGAGTGCGGATGAGCTCTGCCACGCTCTAGCAATCGAGCTTGGCTCCACCAAGTTCAATGGCGACAACGTCCCTTCGATGTCGACATTAGTGGGCTGCTGTCAAGGACTTGTCACTGTGGATGAGGAGGCATCAACTGTGCGACTAATCCACTTTACTCTACAAGAATATCTTTCCACCTCCGCAGATATTTTTAGTACACCTCATTCGACAATGGCTGAGATGTGCTTGACATATCTGAATTCCGAGCAGGTCAAGGCCCTTCCCGCCCACCAATCGCTCGGCACCCTTAACATGCCCTTTCTAAAATACTGTTCTCTCTACTGGGGAGTGCACGCGAAAAGGGACTTTCACATTATGGAAGATCACTTGCGCTGCAGCTGCTTCAGGAATGCGATGGCCACATATCCATCAAATATCTTTTGGAACAATTAGGCTATTCGTATAGGATGAAGGAGGGTGAGCGTTTGCTATTCAGCGGGCTTGACTGGGCATCGTTCTTAGGAGTTGTGGAGGTTGTGGCTGCCTTGATACAAATGGGATGTTATGATACCGACGCAAGGGGCTTTATGGGGTACACACCGCTTGCATGGGCTGCTCGGAATGGACATGAGGAAGTGGTGAAAATATTACTCGAGCGGGGGCAGGCCAACCCCAACAAGCAAGATGATAGCAACGGAACACCCCTTGCTCATGCCGCTGGCAATGGGCATGAGGGAGTAGTGAAGGTGCTGCTCGGGCAAGCAGAGGTCAACTCCGACGAGCCAGATATTTGGGGCGGAACACCGATCTCGTACCCCGCTAACGACGTTATGTTTGGACATGAGGGAGTGGTGAAAATACTCATCGGAAGGGAAGACGTCAACCCCCACAGGCCAGATAAGAGCGGTACTACGCCGTTCGGGCATGCGGCTCAGAGAGGACATACGAAAGTGGCCAAAATACTTCTCGCGCATCAAGATGTCGACCCCGACAAGCCCGATACATGGGACGCAGTGCTACTCTGGCATGCGGCTGCGGGTGGGAATGAGGGAGCGGCAAATATACTACTCAAGCGTGAAGAGGTCAACTTCGACAAGCCAGACAATGATGGCAGGACGCTGCTCTCGCATGCCGCTTCGAATGGACATGAGGGATTAGTGAAAATACTACTCGGGTGTCAAGGGGTCGATCCCGACAAGCCTGATAATGACGGCAAGACACCGCTCTCGCATGCCGCTTTGGAGGGACACGAGGGAGTGGTGAAAATACTACTCGGGTGTCAAGGGGTCGATCCCGACAAGTCTGATCATGATATCGGCGGGACACCGCTCTCGCTGGCCGCTTTGAATGGAATGGAGGGAGTGGTAAAAATTCTACTCGCGCGGAAAGAGGTCAACCCCGACAAGCCAACCTTTTGGGGCCAAACACCGCTCTCGATGGCTGCCAGGGGTGGACATGAAGGAGTGGTGAAAATACTACTCGGACGGAAAGAGGTTTCGCCCGACAAGCCAGATGAGTTCAATCAAACACCGCTCATGTATGCAGTTCACAATGGCCATAAGAAAGTGATAGCACTGTTACAGTCTCACGGGACGCTGACCCCCAACACAACTTGAGCCCTAGGAGAAACCACCTCGGGGAAATCACCCCCATTCCTTCCCTTTCGGGACATGTTTATGGAAGTTGCTTTTGCACATTATCCTTTTCTGGCGAGTGGGGTCCCATGAGTTGGGAATGCGCATATATCCACCGGGGTCATAATTACATGACCGGGGGCCGGTACCCGGCATTGCAACACAAGTACCTCGACACTGCCGGGCAGGAACTCATTCATGCCATGAGAACCCACGATCGCACACTTTGCAACCATGGTTCACAAAATAGCACATCCAAATACGGGCACCTATTCTCTGCGGGAGCAGGGCTATCTTGCTGGCCTTCACGATGCAGGTAGGTCAGTAAATAAAATCCACCAGGAAACAGGAGCTTCAAAAGGTTCTGTTTTAAAATATACGAGCCCCAAGCACTCCCAGTCACAGGCCCCGGGGCCATCCTCCATTTCCAAGGCCGGATCCAAGGGCAAGACAACGCAAGAAGAAGATGATGCTGTAAGTATCTTTCTACTATTCTACTATATAAAAAGGTTTTAATAAAAATGAATTAGATCCGGGATGCTTCTACCAAACAACCCCGAATCTCCCTCGCTGAAATCAATGCGAATATTTTATCCGATAATCCTGCCTCCGAATCCACACTCAAGCGCCGATTACGAGAAATAGATTTGCGAAAGTGGATGGCAGCCTCTCGTTCTGAATTGGAAGAAGTAGATGCAAGTCACCGTCTGGAGTGAGCTAAGGAGCATGAGCATCTTGGTGAGGAAGATTGGCTTAGATGGGTTTGGAGTGATGAGATGTATGTAAGAAGGATGAGTGGGGCTTCAAGAGGTCAAACATGGGTTTTCCGGCCTGGAATAAAGACCCCTGCAAGGTGGAAAGTGAGGCAAAGCAAGTATATGCCTAATCGCATATATAAGAAAGCAAAGACAAGTAAGGAAAAGGTGAGTGTTCATATGTGGAGTCTGTTTTCTGGGCGCAAAATTGGACCTCTAGTACGGCTACTTGGTGACCCTGGGTCTAAAAAAAAGGCGTATCATCACTCAAGTATCTTAGAATGCTTCAGAGATGGCTACCAGATATTATGAGGCAGTTTCCTTATGGTTCTACTATTTACTTTGTTCCAGATGGTGCTGGAATTCATCGTGGTACAGTTGTTAAAAATTGGTGGATGCAAGTGGAGCAGTGTGGCATTTCAGGTAGGAGGGTTAAGTTGGTTAAATGGCCACCTTACTCTCCTGATCTAAATCCAATAGAATGTGCTTGAGCAAGGGTGAAGTCTCTTTTTGAAAAAATGTATCCTAATATTCTTGATTCTAAATATCGGGGGTGGGCATTGAGGAAGCAGATATCAGATGCGGTGGAGCATTGTTGGGAGCTGTTGGACTCTGATTTCTTTGACAGTTTGGCTAGGAGTATGCCTGGGAGGATAAAGGCTGTAATTGAGGCCAATGGGTGGTATACACCATATTGATTTCTAATAATTTAATCACTTTATCAGCACTATCACGGATTGTGAAGGTGCCGAATTACTTATATGGTCCGGTGTTGAGGTACATCGGTTGCCATGCATGCTACCTGGCCCCGGTCACGTAATTCTGACCCCGGTGGATATACAGCCCCCGGTAGAAAAAATCGAGAAACGGTGATCGGGCCTCTGGGGCTTTGATTGGAGGGTTCGGTGTGCTCGAGCCAATCGAGCAACCGTGTTTCTAACTTTTAATTTCCACAATTCCCGATCTTTTCGACCGGAGGCTGTATTATCACCGACTTGTGTAACTCCCTGTCAAATAGCCGAGTGACGACATATGAGTTTCTGTCCACAGGGTATAGTAGAGTCCGGCTGGTGGAGTAAAAGAGTTCTATTATGACAGGTTCGGTTTACAGCTTTCACCCAACCATATTTTGTTTCCCTCTAGTTGTAAATTCCCTCCCGCGCCTTTTTTATATTTTTTCCCTCCACCGTTTTGTTTCCCCTTTCCCTTCCGTTTCTAACCACCCAACCTCTTCCCCGCGTAATAGATAAACTATATTTAGAGTGTTTTTTCGTTTGTTTTTTATCACCTTTCTACAGATAGAGTAACAGCGGTATATGATAGCACAAGGGTTCCTAAGGCGATTGTAAACAATACCAGGACTGTACCTCAATATATCATAGGGGGGGGGGGGGGTGCCATCAATCATACCGCCCAACGAACGGCGCATTATTGCATCCAACGGATACCGGCTAGCTGCCCCAGTCCTATGTGTGAGTATGGAGGATGGGGGCTTAGTAGACTAGCCTCCCATTTCACCCACTAGTCTCACCCGCCTCGCGATCGGTTTGATAGTACGAAAATACGGGCGAAAATAAATTAGGGAAGCACACTGCTCCGTGAGAGACTGCTATTGTCTCCCGGCGCTGGCCCCATTAACGCCGCCGAAGACTCACCAGCCTAATAGCGCGCGTTCCGGGATCGGCGCGAAAGGACATCCCAGGGTCGCCTGCCCAATAGCTACCCAACAATACAGATATCCTTCTTGATCAACCAATGAAAGTATCAATGAAACATAAATCTATCTCTTCAATTGGCATACTAGAGATATTTCCGTCTAGGCAGCAAATAGGGAAACCAAAGAGCCCAGTGCCTCGTGCAGTTCCATCTACTGGCGAATTGGAGGGGGAGTAGGATGAATGGTGGTTTTCGTTTCTGCGGTTGTAGTGCCGGTTGGGTTGAAATCGGTTTGGTGTGATATGACATCGGCACAGTACAATATTCCACAGAAAAAAGGGCCGACCGTATAACGAGAATACCCGCGTAGAAGATCGACGTCGTATAGAAATTCTGTGATCGTTCTCGCTTCGCTGCGTTCTCATCTCGTCGTGTTTTCACCTCGCTGTGGGTAACTGTAATATATGGTTGGATTTTCGGTTAGCGAGTAACTTAAGGCCCGTTTACCTACAGACGTCCGTTTAAAAGCCTGAAACGATGCCGACCGTTGAGGGGGGCGTGACAGTGAGGGAGTGTGCGGCAAAGTGGATGGCGTTTAGCTAGAGCAGGCAACGGAACTTTTTGACGGTCTAGCTACAAGAATCTAGGACCGTGGAAATTTTGTCAAACACTTTCGCGCCATTTACCAGATAACACTTGAGACCCCACCGTCTGTCTAGTATAACCACTATTACAAATTTAATTTTTAGAAAGAGACAGACAGTTGAAGGTAAGTAAAGAAAACAGAATTGTCGCACGCCCAGCTAATATACTGTCTAGTATATAACTGAAAGCCCGTTTACCTAACTGACTTTCTTTGACGGTCGGCACTGCCTCTGGTTGCTAGACGGCCGTCTATAGGTAAACGGGCCCTTAGATGCTTAAGGTACTGCGATCTGTCGAGGGCGAATCCGGCCCTAGGGCGTATTTGGGGAGTTCAATTGTCTGGCAGATGCGCAGGCTCTAGATTCTAGGCCCGCCCGTGTACCGGTAGCCGGTACTGTGGGGGAGGGATTTGGCTTTACCCAGTTTGCATATCTTGGCTGATTTTCAGATAACCCGGAGAGCATGAACACTCGATTAGTGGTTCATAATATGACTTTGCTTCGAAGGGGAAGTACTAGTACGCTGGGCTTGTGTTGAATGGTGGTGGGTGGGGTGTGTCACCTTTACTACAGGCGAGAGGGCAGGGGTGCTCTTTTCTTTTGCTTCTTTCTTCACGGCGGTGACGACAAGAGCAGTGGTTATTTTTTTCAGACAACGGGCGAAGAAAAACTTGAGGTGAGTGCGCAACAAGAAGGAGGCTTAAGAGGAGGATCGCCTGTGCCTAGATGGTCGGATAACGGAAGAAGGTTGGGCATTCTTTTCGCTCGCACCCCCTTCCTTCTGTGGGTGCTTCATGGGTGAGAGGTTTGCCGATTAGTTCAGGAGAGTTGAATTGACCGTAACTTGTGTGGCTTCTATTTCCAGGGGGGGGTTCTTGATAGTGACAATTGTTGGCTCGTACCTTTTATGCTTCAGAAAGTGGACAAACTAACCGCCTTCCCCCCGCTTGGGCATCCGTAGACAGTGCGTTTGGTGGGGCTTCTTTGACGGCCCTGTAATCAGCCACCCACCGGTGCCCTGTGGTTAGGTGGAAATTTTTTTGTTATCGGAATGTGGCTATTGGCTAGAAAATAGGAACCCTAAGGTGCCTTTAGACGAGTACAAAGGGGGTTAAGGGTAAGTGAGGCGAAACGGTTTTCATTTGTTCCTGAGTCACTCGGCCAATAGAGGGGTTCAGCCGGGCAGTGCTAAAAGGTGATTGTGCTGTTGCTAGAGACAACCAGCCTATTCACCGTGGCAACGCCGCTAGGGCAGGTGTTTATGATTTGAGAAAAGATGCACGATTTGTTAAACTGTGTTGAACTGTGTTGCATAGCACGGTGCTCCATTCCGTGTATCCATACGGTATCTTCTTGGGAACTAACTCTAAAATTTAGCACACAACGCTGATAGCACGGTCGGCTAAACCCCTGTATTAAATGAGAGAGCAGGAACATTTTGGGTTCCCCTCACACCTTTCCCCCTCCAAAAATGCGCCAAGATTGGCTGTTCCCATGGTTACACACACACCAAACTTTCAAAGTTAAATTCCAGTTAAGTACCCTATTCGCCTCCCTTATGCTCACCCTCTCGTACATATAAAAGCTCTTGTGCGATGGATAAAGTTTGCTTCCACCTTGGGGCTGGGGTTTTTTACGTTCTTATCAGGGTGTATTATGACAGGTTAAGTGCCATGGTGCAAAGCTCGAATGGGAGGTCTAGCCGACCTTGGCAAGCTTCGCAAAACGATGAGGGGACAACAGTTTCTGTTTTGAGGCTGTTGTACGTGTGGGAGTGGTTCCGGAATTTGGACGGAAGGGGAACTGTCATTCTCGTAGGACAGCGGAACAGAACGGTCCCATCCGGGCGAACTCTGACTCTCTGATTCTAAAGTTCGGGTGATAAAACTAAGTTAGGCCGTTGCGCCTCAACCAGCGTTATTTCATAGACACAATTCTCTACCGTTCTAAAGTCTTGTTGCTAGAGGGTCAGAACCTGATATCACCTCAGGCGCTGGGCCACGGTATGATACTGCTTAATTGGTCTGATAGGCTTGGACTCGGAGGTCTTACTGTGGATAAGACGGTTCAAAAAAAACCATTAATTTATTATATCTTATTTAGCAATGTGGTAGAATAGCCGGAGGAATGATACCAGCCTCGCGCCTTTCGTGTGGCTTACTTAAGCTATTCCCAGGCACAGTAAGCGAGTAAATAGCTATCTGCGAGACTGCGACGCAGGCCTCAACACCGGTGACCCCCGCTTATTATCAGCCGGACCCCGCTTTGCTTCCACCCGAAGGAATATCAACTCACCATACTTTGTACCTCCTCCCCTTGAACATTGAAAGCAATAAAGAGAGGAAGATGTCTCAATATACCATTAATGATAGCACCAACTGTTTCAATACTACGAACTCTAATAATGTGTGGAACAACTATACTGTTGCCGATGATCGGTCCCAACTCCTGACCTGGCTATCACCCCTAGAGCCCAGCTTACGGCATCGAGACATCCGTGAGCGCCGCGTTAACGATGTTGGGGAATGGCTGATACAAAATGAGGAATTCATAAGATGGTGCAGATTGGATGGGGAAGGAGGAGGTAATAAGTCAGTTCTAGTTTGCTATGGAGATCCGGGGGTCGGGAAGACGTTTATTAGGTAGCGAGGACCATTCTGCGAGGAGAGAAGCAAGAAATCCTATGCTAACAAGCCACGACGATAGTTCACTAGTAGTAGATAGGCTGTGCAATCAGACCAGAGGACAAAACACCCTCGTCACATGTTTTTACTTCGACTTCGCGGCACGAAAGGAGCAGTTCGCGACCAATATGTTGGGTTCATTGTTGAAGCAGATGGTTAGCGGAATGGAGATGATTCCGGAGGATATATGGCGGGCATTCCAGGAGCAGAAAAAGGATATCGGTGGATGTGGACCCCAACTCGTTGATATTGTGAAGATGCTACAGGCTATCACATCCTCACAACCCACGTTTATATGCATTGACGCCCTCGATGAATGTGTCGGAGTGCAACGAGTGAGGATCCTTGATTGGTTGAAACAAATCCTTGAGAAGTCCTCGACCGCCCGGATCTTCATGACTGGTAGACCCCACATTCGAGCGGAGATGGAAAAGCATCTTTCTGGGCGAATGACAAGTATATCTATATGCCCCACCAAAAGTGATATTATCGGATACCTTCGTGTTAAACTAGGCGAAGACGGAACGCCAGATGCTATGGATGCAAGGCTGGAGGCAGAAATCTTGGAGAAGATTCCCGGGAATATATCCGAAATGTGCGTAGGCGCAGATAGCTCAATCTAACGAAATCCGCTAATTTATATATTTAGGTTTCTACTGGTTTCCCTAAATATCGAGGCAATCTTGAAAGAATCAACAATATATAGGAGACGAGAAAGGTTGAGGAAACTGACAGGTGGATTGGGATTGGGAGATGCCTACTGTGCCACGATAGAACGGATAAAGGCGCAGGGTGGGGATAAATCCAGACTCGGGATGGAAGCTTTGATGTGGATCAGTCATGCGGAACGGCCGTTGAGTGTGGATGAGCTCTGCTACGCTCTAGCAATCGAGCTAGGCTCCGCAGATTTCAATGGCGACAACGTCCCTTCAATGTCAACATTACTGGGCTGCTGTCAAGGGCTTATCACTGTGGACTCGGAGGCATCAACTGTGCGACTTATCCACTTTACTCTACAAGAATATCTTTCCACCTCCCGGGAGATTTTTAGTACACCTCACTCGACAATGGCCGAGATCTGCTTGACCTGTCTGAATTCCGAGCAGGTTAATGCTGCCCCGGCCTATCAATCCCTCAACATCCTTAACATGCCCTTTCTAACATACTGTTCTCTCTACTGGGGAGTCCACGCAAAGAGGGAACTCTCAGGCCACGCGAGGTCACTTGCACTGCACCTGCTCCAGAAATGTGATGGCCACATATCCATTAAATGTCTTTTGGAACAAACAGAGGATTGGTATGTTTGGGATACAGATCTGCTTCCCCCGTTCAGCGGGCTACACTGGGCATCGTTTTTCGGGATAGTTGAGATCGTGGCTGCTCTGATAGAAATGGGATGTTATGATATCGACGCAGCCGATTTTGGGGGGCGCACACCGCTTGCATGGGCCTCTCGAAATGGCCATGGAGAAGTAGTGAAAATTCTACTCGAGGGAGGGGCCGACCCCAACAAGCTATGTGATTCCGGCAGAACGCCCCTCTCTCTTGCCGCTTCCTATGGGCACGAGCAGTGTTCCCAACCGTCCCGTCCGGACGCCAGGGCCCTGGCGTCCTATAGTCCCGTCCGTCCCGGGCAGGGTGGGTAAGGACGGCCAGGCACGGCGTCCGTCTTTTGTAAACACCGCAGGACTGTAGGTTGACGGGAGGGCCCTGCAGTCTTTTTTGGAAATGGTAACTTCCGGTAGGTACCTACAGTCCTGAGTAAGGACGGGTGTCACCTCTAGGTTACCTACCGTCCTGCATAATGACGGGCGTTACCTGTAGATTACCTACCGTCCTGCATAATGACGGGCGTTACCTGTAGATTACCCACCATCCTGAGCAAGGACGGGCGTCACCTGTAGGCTACCTACCGTCCTGCATAATGACGGGCGTCCCTTGTAGGTCAAGGAAGTGGAATGGGGTCATGGTGCTCAGAACCAGGATCGGATATCACTGGAAGCATTGGTTGATTGATAGCGAAATTTGATACATAATAGTAGAGCCTAAGCTTCTCTTCATTAGAATAAAAATGTTTCACATCTTGATAACACTTACCTAATGCTCATGAAATTCGAAAATGAAACATAAACTAAGACACCTATAGGGCCCGGCCGTCCGTCCCGGGCATAGGTCAGGACGGACTGCAATTGGGCGTCCGTCCCGTCCGAAGGTCTCAAACTTGGCGTCCGTCCCGTCCTAGGCTAAAGACGGACGGACTGGACGCTTGGGAACACTGGGCACGAGCAGGCAGTGAAAGTGCTACTCGGACGAGACGAGGTCAAACCCGACAAGCCAGATTTCCGGGGCCAAACACCGCTCTTGGTTGGAAGTGAGGGAGTGGTGAAAATACTACTCGGACGGAAAGATGTCAACCCCCACTGGCCTGATAATACCGGTACAACACCGTTTGGGCATGCATCTCAGAGAGGAAATAAGGAAGTGGTAAAAATACTGCTCGCGTATCAGGAGGTCGACCCTGATAGGCCCTATACATGGGACTCAACACTACTCTGGGATACGGCTGCGGGTGGGGATGTGGGAGCGGCAAATATACTACTCAAGCGTGAAGAGGTCAACCTCGACAGGCGAGATGGTGCCGGCAGGACACTGCTCTCGCGTGCAGCTTCGGGTGGACATGAGGGAGTAATGAGAATACTACTCGGATCTAAAGCGGTCAACCCCGACAAGCCAGATCATCATGGTAGAACACCGCTCTCTCATGCAGCTTGGAGGGGATGCGAGGGAACAGTGAAAATACTCCTTGAGTGTGGCGGGGTCAATCCCAACAAGTTAGATAATTACGGCCAATCACCCCTCATCCATGCCATTCTGCATGGGGAAGAGGGAGTGGTGAAGATGCTACTTGTGCGCGAAGAGGTCAATCCCGACCAGCCAACCCCTTGGGGCCAAACACCCCTTTCGATCGCTGCGAGGTGTGGACGTGCGGGAGTGGTGAAAATACTACTCAGACGGAAAGAGGTCGCGCCCGACAAGCCAGATCGTTCCAGCAAAACACCATTCATGTACGCAGTTAGTAATGGTCATAACAAAGTGATAGCACTACTACAACCTCGCGGTGCGTTAACCCCCAGCACGAACTGAACTCTAGGAGGCGCCACCTTGTGAAAATCACCCCCATTCCCTCCCTTCCGGACTGTGTTGTTCATGGAAGTTGTCAGTTGACATTATCCTTTTCGGACGGAGGAGATCCCCTGAGATTGAAACTCGCATCTACATCATCATCTAGGTCTGAAACTCCCTGTCTGATAGTTGAGTGATGATATGAGTCACTGTACATAAGGTATAGTTGGGTCCGGTTAATGGAGTAAGATAGTTCTATTATGCCAGGGGGGCTCAGTTTACAACATGCGGTTTTCACTCAATCATATTTGTTCCTCTCTAGCTGCAGATTCCTTTATGCGCCTCTTTCATCTTTTTTCCCTTTACTCTTGTTTTTTCTTCCTTTTCCTTTTCTTTCTAACAGACCGCTTCCGTGAGCGACATATAAACTATATATATAGAACGTTCTTTTTTCGGGGGTTTTTTTTCACATATTGGAACAGTGGTATATGATACCACAAATGTAGGGTTGGAACAACCCATTGCCAATTGGGCAAAGCTCGGAGGAACCGGCAGGGGGTTGTGGGAGGAAGGTTCAGGGGGTTGCTTGGAGGTCACAGCTCACCACCCATGGAGATGAGAGCCACCAGCACATATAGGACCATCGACTCCCATGTGTTGGGATCCTCGAAGCTCGCTACAACTCGCATTCTCGTCTGCCAGCTCGCTACAGCTCGCCTTCTTTGTTCCCGCCCACCGCCCCTATATTTCTCACTGCGCCCTCATTGCCAACTAGGGATTTATCGGTGGCAACGACCTCTAGTGGCAAGGGCAGCGACATCTCACCCAACGCCTCCGCCAGTGGACTCATTGAAAAAGATTGATCGATGGAATGGACTGCTTGGAGGGTTTTTTGGTTTCTTATTTCTCTGTACTCATGGCTTATCATTCTCGTATATCATCTTCTATCTCAATGTATTTGTTTGGCTTTGGAAAATTGGGGGTCCTTGAGGCGATTGTGAGCAATATAAAAACCGCACCTGGATCTATCATAGCGGGCTGGTTGCCCTAGACTCTACGGCTTAACAAATAGTACGGTATTGCATTTAGCCCATCTCAATCACGACTTTCGACTAGGAGAGCAGTCTTCCCATCTATTCGCTTCTCGCAAGGGAACGGAATCCCAGGAGGAAATGACGGAAAGGTTAGAAAAAAGCTAACCCGCATAACCGTAAGTGAGCAATCACCGCTCACGCAGTAGGAAATGTAAAAATATCGTCGGTGAATTGAAAAAGGAGAAAGCACGAGGAATGAAAATCGTCAAAGGTTAACAAAGACAAAGAGAAAAGGTATATTTCTTCAAAATAGGCTATGTTCGGTAGAGAGTCTTGCGGTCCTTATTCTTTCTGTGCTGCCAGCAGCGTCCTATATATACACAAAGCTCTCTTCCAAGAAACACACTTCTTCGCCATCTCCCAACTCGGTTCTTCCATCACCGTCTCTTTCTTTCCAAACCACACCCTCAACTTTCCTACAGATTTCGTCCGTCAATCCCTTTGCCAGTTTCAGCTACTTACAGAATTTTCCTGAACGCTCCTTTCCAAACTTTCCTAATACGTTCTCTTGTTTTGCTATCGTCAAAGTGTGACAGTCGTTTGTTCCATCTTCTAGCTAACACTAGCCCCAAGCCTTTAGTACCCCTAGTCTGATTCGTGAATCTTCCCAAAACATCTCCGATGCATCTAGCCGTTCGCTAATACACGCCGTTGCTTCAACTTCCATACTTTCCAACACTCGTCAAACAAAAACTCTCCTTATCCTCACTTCCGGTGTAGTAACATTGTCGCAGATATGGAACCTTCGTGAATATTTTAACAATATTCACATCTGAGAGTTCTCGCCCTCGCTCTCTTCCCCCCTTGAATTCTGAAGCTTGCCGTCCCGGCAACAGCATATTAATCTATCCCTACTCCGACAGCGAACACCACCAATTCTCTCACTAATGTATCTAGCTAACCTCCCATTATCAACCTCAAAGAAATAAAAACAATCTCTTCTCCCAGAGCCCACAGCCCAAATTCTAGCCGTGCGATGCCGATGGGCTACCCCATCCATAGATGTGAGTATGCAGGGTGGGGGCCAGTAGATTGGCTTTTCATTTCACTCGGTTATCTCGCCCATCCCGCAGCCAACTTGATGACATGAGAATACCAGTGGAGTGGAAATTCGGGGGGTATAGTACACTTCTGGGTATACTCAAAGACAGCTATTCTCTCCCCGAACAGGTCGCCTTTATACCGCAGGATGCTCCCAGCCCAGATAGCACGCCTTTCCAGATGGGCGGGAAAGGACATCCCCGGACCACTTGCCGAAGGGCAACTCAATCATACAGAGCTCCTAATTAACCAAAGATGGTAGTAATGGAACATAATACCGGCTCTTCAGCTCCCTTAGTCTTACTCGGTATAGGTAGAGAGTAAGAGAGTAGCGTTGCGTGGAATAAACCGCGTAACAGGTCAAACGGTCGGACTCGAGTAGGGTTAAACTATTGGGTAACTTCATTCGCTCGTCATCCTAAAACCAACTAACCAAACATAAATATTATATAATAATAATATTGTTATAAGAATAATAAAACTACCTCAATCATTCTATCCCACAACTGACAATCTCTTCATTCATGACCCCATTTTCCTGCATACCTCCTTAATAACAATAAAGGAAAAACATACTCATAAACCCTTCCGTCAATCCTTTCTTCTCCAGAACAAATTAAATCACCAATACCATTATGCCTCCTTGTCCCTCATCCATCCGCTTTCCTTATCTCGGGCGGCCATCCGCTTCCCTCAACTTTGACAGGCACGGGGGCCGAGTGGTTCATAAACTTCTACGGTTCTTTCTACTGGAGAATTGGGGGGCAGAAGTGCTGGTCTGATGAATGGTGCTTATCTTTTGCGCAGTGTGGTGTCGGTTGGGTTGGAATTAGTGTGGGGTGATAGGATGTCGGTAAAGTACTCCACGGCAGAGCGATTCCGGTATATAGCGAGAATACACAAAATAATAACAAAAAAAATCGCTGTCCTATAAAAAATCTGTGAGCGTTCTCGCTTCGCTGTGTTCTCATCCCGTCGTGTCTTCCCCTGGCCGTGGATTGCGGTAAACTGCGGTTAGATTTCAGGTAAGCGAGCAGAGGGTTAAGGGACTGCGATCTGTGTAGGGCGAATCCGGGGCTAGGGGGTACTGGTATTTGGTTATTTTAATTGTCTAGCAGATGGGAAAACTCTAGCAATCCCCTGGTGGGAGTATTCTGTGAGAAACAGCAGGTTCTACTTCTGCTTGTGTGTCGGTGGGCAGTGCTTTTGGTGGGGGTTTTGGTTTTAGCGGATTTGCTTTGCCGGTGTCGTGATGTGCCACCCCTCGGTGGCTTGCGGTTAGGTGCGGTGTTCGGTTACCGGAATGTCGCTAATGGTCAGGAAACAGGATCTCCAAGGTGCCTTTATAGAACATTTCACCGGTCTCCGGTCTTTGCGCGCATCAGGAGAAACTTTTCTGCGATGCCTTAGACTACCGCTCGCCGCCATGTTGGTACTAAGGGTTTTACATTCTAACCAGGGGTTATTATGACAGGTCAGGTGCCGTGGTGCAAAGCTTGAGTGGGAGATATACAATAGCCGACCTCGGCAGACTTCGAGTCCATTTACTCTATCATACACAGTGTTGCAAAGAAGGCCTTTGATGATCGAACCCGGGGGTTAGAAGGGGAGGATTTGAATCGGGGCTTCTGAAAATGGGGAATGAAGGGGGGGTTCTTTAATGTCTTAGTAAGCAAAAATAGCAGGAACTCTGATGGGAATTTCTACCTTTAGCCCAGATGTGCGTGTCTTTATTTCTCAGAAGCCGGGGAAGTGGAGTGCCAGTGCTAGTTTATTTGCTTTTTCTGCTACATTTTGCCCTCTTTTCCTATCATTTCATTTGTTTCTTTGCTTCCAACTGCCCTCAAATATCATGGTTTACCGATTTGTTAGTAGGGGTCCTATCTTATAACCCCCCGGTTCGAAAAAGTGCGTTCCTAGCCTTCGATCATTTTTTGATCGAACCCCCCCCCTTCATTGCAACATTGATCATACATACATAAATTAAGTCCCGAGGGTGGCAAAAACGGAGAGGGGGGCAACCATTCCACTTTGAGACTATTTTACCTGTGGGAACAGATGTTTTGGAATTTTGTAAGCCGAATAGGGAGGTTTTGCTACAACGGCCGCAACTCGAACTGTCCTTATCACCACAGAAACCGCGCTAAGCTGTCCAAATGCGCAATAGCGCTGGGTGGCTTAGCCTTGTGTAGCCTTAAGAACTCTGAGTCCACTCAAACACGACGGTCATAAAGGGGTGCGTTTGCTCTTTTGTTTACTAAAAAACACTAAGTGGGAGGTCTAGCCCACCTTGGAATTTTTCCGGACCATTTACCTACAGTAAGTGCTTGTTTGGCAAAAACGGAGAGGGGGGAACCGTCGCATCCATACAGGCTTTAACTGTCCGATCCCACAATTTGGGTGATAAAACTTGGACAGTGGTATCTCAACCAGCGCCCCTACCTGATTAACTAAGCTACAGTATTTAGCTAATTCCCAACCGTCCTAAATTCCTCAAGTCAGACAATCAAAAGGTGATATCGCCTCGGGGGTTAGGCGATGGTGGTTTGTTGATCTAACTTGGCTTGTCCTACTACCGCCGTTCAGGAGTATTCGAGGGTCGCTACAAGAATAGCATGATGCTGCTTAACCGGTCCGACAAGCTTGGACCGAGAAGCCGTACGGTGAGTGGGGCCCTTCAACAGGAACCATTAGTATATTATATCTTATTTGGAAGCATTGTAGAATAGCTAGAAGAATGATACTAGCAGTCGTGGGGCAAAGTGGAGTTCAGGTTTCTAAATTGGCACAGCGCAATAGTAACACCCCGCTCTCCCAACCCATTGCTCCTCAGCGACACAATGCCTTTCTCCGATAATGGCAAAAGACGAGAGTTAACCGCTCCGGAGAGTATGTAAACATTTATTATAATAAGTCTCATAGGTATAGGTGCAGTCATTCTCTCTTAGAAAGCAAAAGTTAGTCGGTGGTTGTAACTTAACTGCCGAACAGCCATTGTGAACTCCACTGTTTCCCACCACTGTCGCCAATGGGGGGAAAACTGGATCTTCAAGGCCCCCTTATAAAAGGTAATAATGTTTGCGCACATATTATGTAAAACTTTTCTGTGATGCTCAAGGTTAGGCACTAGGTTGGTGCGGAGGGTGTTGGCGTGTAGGGGAGGGTTTGTCATAGTAGGCTAAGCGACCTAATGCAAAACTTGAGTAGAGGGTTTACTGAGATAAGCAAACTTATGAAGGATAACGGGATCGGTGTATTATATGCACCTCGAGGTGGGGTATTTGGTATGATAGGCTTATTGGAGAGCCTCTTATTACCCCTTGTGAAGACTATTCCAATATCTTAACTGCATAGCTCACTATCACACCTCGGAAGGTGCGCGCTACTCCCATAGGACGCTTTCCTTTTGGTGAAAGAGGTTGTGACTTTCACCGCAACGGCAATAGCCATTTGTGTACTGTGCTCGCAACGTCAAAGGGATTTTAAAGAGTACTGCTTCTGTATACCGCTAAAATTTCGCAATTATTCTCTAATTGGGGTGGTATCTAATAGCAGTCCCTCTTAAAAACGCTGCGATTTGTGAGTGGTAGGAGAGCTTCTGTCATATTGAGTAGGAAAGCTGGGTATATCAGTACAGTGCCCTAGCTTGCAGCCATGGGCACTAAGTCATTAGCTCCGACAGTTGTGGTCTCTATCGAAAAAAATGCTCTGTATGATAACATGAGTTAGACTTATACCGGAGGAGTTTGTAGGTCTGGCTTGGCTTGCTTAGGAGTTTTCGTAGGTATTGTGTCTTAACAAAATTAACCCTACATAAACGAACAAGAAGAACTCTTCCGATGACAACCAGGGTTCCGAATGGTCGGCGATAGACTGGACTGGACTGGGTAGTATAGTCGAAAATCGGTCTAGTCCTATGAGAGATTTCAGACTGACCGGGCAGTCAAGGTTCAGGACTGGACGGCTTGGGGATT
>Ga0307513_10004600_pt1 | contig 18380 bp, 21 predicted proteins | sample 15_EM_MG_FD_202174 | JGI IMG/M metagenome (GOLD analysis project Ga0307513, IMG submission 202174) | Populus trichocarpa ectomycorrhiza microbial communities from riparian zone in the Pacific Northwest, United States - 15_EM | ecosystem: Host-associated > Plants > Roots > Unclassified | place... | reverse complement strand
CTTCGAGAACTTCGACGCGTACGCACACCCCGGCGCGCTGATCGTCACCGGCCACTGCAATCGCTATGACCCGCGATTCGCGCGGGCTCGTGCCGCCGGCGCCGAGGTGCTCGCCTATATCAACGCAGTTGCGGTCAACGACAATCTGCCGTGCAAAGCCGCGCTGCGGGCGGTGAGCCTGTATGGCCCCGACGTGAGTCGCGTCCCGCTCTGGCCCTCGCCGACCTACGGAGCGCGCAGCGACTGGCCGCGCACGCGCATGACGGACATTCGCGTGGGATCGGAGTGGTCCAATCGCGTGGTGGCCTACGTGGAGCAACTCATGCGCGAGGATAAAGTGGACGGCGTGTTCCTCGACGCGCTCGGCGCGCGTCCGTGGTCCAAGCTCTCGCAGTGGAAAACCTGGGATCGCGCCGAGCAGGACGCGTGGACTGAAGGCTGCGTCGACCTCGTGCGGCGCATCGACGCCAGCCGCCGTGCCATCAATCCGAAGTTCATCGTGGTCAACAACAGTCCGTGGGATCGCGGCGATGATCTCGGCTACCAGGGCGAGAAGTATGTGGACGGTATCGTGCTCGAGCATTCGGAGCTCGATGCCTACCACGAGAAACAGGCGGGACATAAGTTCGGTGACCTCGGCCATCGCCGCGTGCTGGTGATCGCGCGCAGTACCGAAGACGCGCGCCGCTGGGCGGAAGTGCCGGGCGTGACGCATGTGTCCGACCAGCAGAAATACGATCATCCGGGCGAGCCGCCGGTGTCGTTCACGCCGCTCAACGATCGCGCGAAGAACTAGAAGAGCTTGCGGATGCCCCCGGTGAGAAACATCTCGTCTTTGTCGTAGCTCACGACTTCGGCCTGTGCGATCCAGCCGTTGCCGAGTCGCAGACCCGCGCCGCCGCCGAAGTACACACCGATGTCGTTGAGTTTTTCGTAGAAGATCTGGCTCGAGTTCGTGCTGTTCTGAATGTGCACGGCGCCGAGCTTCACGAGCGGAAACCACCGCCCGGCGCGCCCGTTCTCGAACGGCAACCATTCGACGCCGACGCCCGAAACCTTGTACTCGATGTCACCCAGGTGGCCCACTGCGGGATTGTCGGATGAGATGCCGGCCTTGCCGCCATCGGCGTAGAAGGCTTCGGCGCTCCAGTGAGTGGACCAGGCATAACCCGCCGTCACGCGAAATCCGAAACCCTGTTTGTCATCCACCCGGTAGCCGCCATCACGGTTGCGCGGATCGAGACGCGAGATCCCGGTGTCCAGGCCGACATACCAGCCGGTCTCGAGAACATCGGCTGCCTGCGCGCCGCCCGACTGCGCTGCCATCGCGGCCAGCGCCACGATCGGCAGCGCGCGACAGACGCCACGCCCACCGATGCGCCGCAGCGCCACCCAGGCCATCGCGCCCATGAGGAATAGCAGCGTCAGCGAATCGAACGCACCCGCGCCACGCACCGCGGTCTGTAGTTTGCCCGGCGCATCGAGCGCGTCGGGGATACCGTCGCCATCGGAATCGCCACGGCCTTCGCGGCTGTCGGGGATCGCGTCATTGTCACTATCCAGATCGAGCGCGTCGGGTGTGCCGTCGCCATCCGTATCCGGACGCGCGAGCACATGACCGCCCGTGAGCGTGCCATCGGCCGAGTCGGCGAGTCCGTCATGGTCGGAGTCAACGCCGTCCTGCCGGCCGTCGCCGTTCGCATCCACGCCGCCGCTCTCGATGACGTCGCTCAGCGTATCGCCGTCGCTGTCGAGGTCGCGATGATTGTCGGCGCCATCGCCATCCATGTCGGGCAGTGGCAGCGCGTGGCCACCCAGCGCCGGCTCGAACGAATCCGAGAGCCCGTTGCCGTTGACGTCGACGAAGTTGTCCGCGAGGCCGTCGCCATTGGCGTCGACGCCGCCCGCTTCGACGACGTCGGAGATGCCATCGCCATCACTGTCGAGGTCGGCGAGATTCGGCAAGCCGTCGCCGTCCGTGTCGTCGGAGCCATCCGCGGCGTTCGGAATGCCGTCGTTGTCCAGGTCCTGGTCCTGCGCGTCGGCGATGCCATCGCCATCGCGGTCGACGAACGTGCCGAACACCATGGGCGCGGCGTCCGCCGCGTCGCGAATGCCGTCTTCATCACTATCGACGCCGGCGTCGATGCGGCCGTCATGGTTGGCATCGAGCGAGCCTCGGCCCGCCGCCACGATGTCGAACGTGCCGTCACCGTTGGCGTCCACGTCGCGGAAATCCGGCAGCGAGTCGCCATCGGTATTGCGCGGGCTGGCGGTAGGCGTCTGGCCCGGGTCCATCAGCGAGTCGCTGTCCGAGTCGATGAAGCCCGCTTCGACCACGTCGGCCAGCGTGTCGTTGTCCGAGTCGAGATCGCGCGCGTCGGGCACGCCGTCGCCGTCGGTGTCCGTGAGCATCGTCGGCGTGCCTTCGAATGAATCGAGGATGCCGTCGTTATCCGTGTCCACGTCCTGGAAGTCGGCCAGGCCGTCACCGTCGGTGTCGCGAACCGAAGCCGAGTCCGCGATGCCGTCATGGTTGATGTCGCCGCCGCCGAGCGCGTCGACGTCGAATGCGTCGTCGATGCCATCGGCGTCGGTGTCGCTGCCGCTAGCATTGCTCTCGAGGGTATCGGGCAGCGTGTCGTTGTCGCTGTCGAGATCCAGGTAGTCAGGCGCGCCGTCATCGTCGCTGTCGAGCGGATGGGCCAGGTCGGCGCCCACTTCGAGTGCGTCCGGCACGCTGTCGCCGTCGCTGTCGACGTCCAGGTAGTCAGGCATGCCGTCGCCGTCGGTGTCGACCGGGTGCAGCGGATCGTTGCCGGCTTCCACCGCATCGGGTACGCCGTCATTGTCGCTGTCGGTGTCGGCGACATCGGCCGTGCCGTCACCGTCGCTGTCGCCCGCCTCGGAGACGTCGGGGATGCCGTCGCCATCGGTGTCGATCGGGTTGGCGGGATCCGCGCCCGCTTCGAGGCCATCGCTGATGCCGTCGCCGTCGCTGTCGGGATTGTCGCGGTCGGTGCCGAGCGCATCTTCCTCGCCGTTCGTCAGGCCATCGCCATCGTTGTCCGCGGCGAGGCAAGCCGCGCTGTTCGCATTGGGCGAGCAGGCGTTGTTATCCGCCGCGTCATTCTGATTGCTGACGCCGTCGCCGTCCGTATCCGCGATCGAAGACTCGAGCACGTTGGGCATGCCGTCTCCATCGCTATCTAGCGGCGCGTTGACATTGCCACCCACTTCGGCACCGTCATTCGCGCCGTCGCCATCGGTGTCCGGGTTGTTGCGGCTCGTGCCGAGCGCGTCTTCCTGCGCGTTGGTGAGGCCATCGCCGTCACCGTCGGTCGCGAGGCAGGCCGCGCCGTTCGCATTCGGGACGCAGGGATTGCCGTTGGCGATGTCGGCCTGGTTCGCGACGCCGTCGCTGTCCGCATCCGCGATCGAAGACTCGAGAACGTCGGGAATTCCATCGCCATCGCTATCCACCGGGGCATTGACGTTGCCGCCCACTTCGGCACCATCGTTCGCACCGTCACCGTCTGTGTCGACGTTGTTGCGGTTGCTGCCCAGTGTGTCTTCCTGTGCGTTGGTGAGGCTGTCACCGTCGCTATCGGCCAGCAGGCAGGCGACCGTGTTCGCGCTCGGGACGCAAGGGTTCGTGTTGGCGGAATCGAGCTGGTTCGATACGCCATCCAGGTCGGTATCGACCAGTGAGGACTCGAGCGCGTTGATGATGCCGTCGCTGTCGCTATCGAGCGGTGAGTTCACGTCGCCGCCGACTTCGACACCATCGTTCGTGCCGTCGCCGTCGGTGTCTGCGTTGCTGCGGGTCGTGCCGAGCGCATCTTCCTGCGAATTGGTGAGGCCGTCAGCGTCACTGTCGAAGGCGAGGCAGGCCGCGCCGTTCGCGTTCGGCACGCAGGGGTTGGTGTTGGCGGGATCGACCTGGTTCATCACGCCATCGCCATCGGTATCCACGATGGATGAATCGAGCGCGTTGATGATCCCATCGCCATCGGTATCGACCGGCGCATTCAGATCCGGCCCCACTTCGGCGCCGTCTGCCGTGCCGTCGCCATCGGTATCGGCGTCGTTAGGGTTGGTGCCGAGCGTGGTTTCCTGGCTGTCGAGCAGCCCGTCGCCGTCGATGTCATTGTTGAAGTTGCTCGCGCCCGAACCCGTGGTGTGCGTGAACCGGGCGATGGCAATGTCCTGCTGCACGGGGAACCCGCCCTGCGACGGATCGAGCCAGAACAACTGCGCCTGGATCGTGTAGATGCCCGAAACGCTCGAAAGCGGATAGACCGGGCTCGCCGTGCGAGTCACATCCGCGCCAGCGGCGACCGCGAAGTCCTGCGACAGCACCGTGACCGTATTGTTGTTTGGATCAATGAGGCTGATCTGCAGCCGATAAGTGCCGCCGGTAATCGAGTGAACCGAAGTCGAGGTGTTGATGGTCACGCTGCCCGCGGCCACCGAAGTGCCGGTGATCTGCACGCTCTGCGTGTCGCCATCGGTGGCGCCGCCGCCATCGGTCAGCTGCTGCGCCCAGTCGATCGTCGTGACCCACTGGGTAGCGTCGCCGCTGGTGTCGACGTCGATGCGCACGAGATTCTGCCCGGCGACGAGCCAGGCTGGATTGATGTTGAATGCGGTGACACTCCAGACGTTGTTGGCGCCGGAGAGATGACCGAGGTAGTGACCATTGACGTAGACGTTGTCGATCTCGCCCTGCTCTTCGTCCACATCGAGTGCGCGCATGGTAAGCACCGCAGAGCTCTGCGGCAGTGTGGCGACATTGATGTTGAATTCGACGGGGTGGACGCCGCTGCTGTTGCCCAGCGAAATATCCATGTCGTGGTCCGCGACATGCGTACCCGCGTTGTTCTCGTTGTCCGAGTTCGTGTAGTAGGTAGCCTGCGCGAAGGCATCGTGAGCGCCCGCCGCTCCTAACAATGCAAGGAGACAGGTGCCCGTGAACCGTTTGAATGAGTGACGCATCTTTATGACAACTCCCGTACGACCGACCGGCCCGCCAATCTGTTGACGCTTCAACCTCAATGGATTGCGGAAATCTCTCTCGATGCGCCGCTATCGGCGTCATCGGGGGGAGCCTTAGCTCCAGGAGAGAGAGGGAGTTCAAATAACGCAGGGCAAGTACTACCCCGGAGATGTACCGAGAGGTGCGCCGCGCGATAAGTCCAATCAATGCGCGAAAGTCAGCGCCTGTCGCGCTCCTGCGCGAACAGACGCAAGGCAAAGCGGCCGGCGTCGGTATCTCGCAGGCGGAGGACCTCGTCGCGCATCGCCGCCGGGATGTCCTCGATCGTCGGCTGGACAGCGCGGCAACCGGCCGGCAGCAACATCGGCGCCGCGAGCGCGGCGAAAGTGAGATCGGCGGCGGTGAAACGATCGCCGGTCAGGAACGGGCGGCCGTCACCCAGTCGTTCACGGACGTCTTCAAACAGGCTCTGCACGCGCTCGAGCGAACGCTGCGCGCCTTCGGCCGTGATCTTGTATGCCTTGCGAACCAGGGGGCGCGTCAGTGGCGCGACCAGTCTGATTGCAAGGCCTTCGAGGCGCGGCACGTCGCGCGACCACAGTGAGCGCAGCTGCTTCGTGTCCGGCAGGATCTGCGCGTAGGCCCAGCGTCGCGTGTGCGGCCCGAGTTCCGTGTCGAACTTTTGCTCGAGCGCGTCGACTTCTTCTCGCAACGCAGCGGCGCGAGGATAGAGGAAATCGCCGCCACGGAACTTGTCGGCGTGTACGAGGATGTCGGTGGAGTCCGTGATGCGATCGTTGCCGTGCACCAGCACCGGCACGGTGCCGCCGGCAATCCTGCTGAACAGTGGCGCGTGCGGTTCCTCTTTATATGGCAGCGCGGCCCGGTCGAGTGCCCAGCGCGCCTTCTCGCAGTAGTGGCTCAGCGGAATGGTGATGAAGGTGGCGCTCACGCCAAGACTGGCGTGGGTTTTGGGAACCGGAGCGCGAGCAGCACGGCGCCGACGGCAACGGCCGCCGAACCGACATAGAGCCATGCGTAAGCACCGAAGTGGTCGAAGATCCAGCCGCCGGCGATCGGACCGATCGACATCCCCAGGCTCGACAACATGGTCGCCGCGCCGAACACCGTGCCCATGATCCGCTGGCCGAAGTAGTCGCGCGCGAGCGAGGCGTACAGCGGCATGCCGCCGCCGTAGGCGACACCGAAGATCACCGCGAGCGCGTAGAACTCACCGAGCTCATTGACCGCGAGATAACACGCGATGGCGATCGCCTGCGTGAGCAGCGCGGCGATGAGCACGCGCTTGGCGCCGTAACGATCCGCCAGCACACCTAACAACAGGCGTCCACCAAGCCCCGCGAGACCTTCGACGCTGTAGACGCTGACTGCGGCCATCGAACCCAGGCCACAGTACATGGCGTAGCTGACCACGTGGAAGATGGGGCCTGAGTGCGCCGCGCAGCACAGGAAGAACGTGAAGCCCAGGATCAGGAACTGCGGTGAGGTCAGCGCCTGACCCACCGAAATCTGGCGCGAGCCCGCTTCGGGCTTGATTTCCGTCGGCGCCGCTGCAGCGACCGGCGGCCGCCGCACGAACATCGCCGCCGGAATCAGCAGCACCCAGGCGAGCACGCCGATGTAGAACATCGCGGGGCGCCATCCGTAGTGCGTGATGAGCCAGCTCGCCAGTGGCGAAATCGTCAACGGCGCCATGCCCATGCCAGCCGAGACCAGCGACACCGCGAGGTTGCGGCGCGTTTCGAACCAGCCCGTGACGGTGGCGATCATCGGCGCGAAGAACGCGCTGGCGGAAAGTCCGACGAGAACGCCAAACGTGAGCTGGAAACTCATGAGCGTCGGGGCGCGGCTGGCGAGCGTGAGCGCGAGTCCTAACAATGCCGCGCCGATGAGCGTGACGACGCGTGCGCCCCATCGGTCGCTGGCTGCGCCCCAGGCGAACGAGCCGAACGCCATGACAATGAAGTTGATCGACATCGCCGAGGAGATGCCCGCGCGCGACCAGCCCGTCTCGGCGGACATCGGCACCTGGAATACCGCGAGCGAGAACATCGCGCCGATCGCCACGCAGCCCATGAGGCCGCCGAGCGCGATGATCACCCAGCGATAGGGAGACTCGGTCATGACGCCGATTTCAGCACAGACTTCCGTTTCCGCGCGCCCGCCGTGCTGTCAGCGGCGACCTTCAACAGGCGGCGAAACGTCGGGCACTCCATGTGACTCGGTGCGCGGCAGACGGCGGCGTGTCGCAGCCCCTCGCGCATGGCGCTCAACTTGCGGATCGTGAGGTCGAGTTCGTCCGCCTTGCTCGTGAGCATCCGGCGATCGATATGCACTCGCCCATCGGGGGCGAACATGCTCGCGATCTCATCGAGTGAAAAACCGGCGGATCGACCGAGCGCGATCAACGCCAGCCGCTCGAGCACATCGCCGTCGAACAACCGTCGCAGGCCGCGCCTGCCAACCGAGGTGACAAGGCCTTTTTCCTCGTAGAAGCGCAGCGTCGAGGCCGGAATCCCCGCCCGGATCGCCACCTCGCCGATATCGAGATCACGCACCACTTGACCTCAAGTTGACTTGAAGTGGCACTCTACCATTCATGAATGAAATTCTAAGCACTCTATTGATAGGCGCCGTCGCGACCGCGGTGACGGATTTCTGGACGATCCTGCGCAAAAGTCTCTTCGGAGTTGCGCAGCCCAACTACGGACTGGTCGGGCGCTGGATGGCCGGCCTGGCACGTGGCCGCTTGGGCGGCACGCCTATCGCAGCTTCGGCGCCCGTGAGCGGTGAACGCGTCATCGGCTGGATCGCTCACTACGCAATTGGCGTTGCCTTCGCCGCCCTGCTTCCCGCGTTCTGGGGTGCGCAGTGGATCCGCAATCCGACGTTCGCACCCGCGATGATCGTCGGCATCGCGACCGTCGCCGCCCCCTACTTCATTCTGCAGCCGGGCATGGGCGCCGGCATCGCCGCCGGCCGCACGCCGCGCCCCGCGGCCGCCCGATTACACAGCCTCGTGATGCACGCGGTGTTTGGTGTCGGCCTCTTCCTGGGCGGCACAGTTGTTAGTTATCTGTCTACTGGAGGATGAAATGCGTATTCCCGCTCGTTTCGCGCCGATCGTTTTCGGCGCCCTGCTCTCAGCCATCATGGTCGCCATCGTGTCGGCTTTCGTGATCGCAACCACCCAGGGCGTGCATGCTGGATTTTCAGCAATGTGGCTCAAGAGTTGTGCGACCACCTGGCCGGTGGCTTTCCCGACCGTGACCCTGCTCGCACCGTGGGTGCGCCGAGCCGTGGGTCAGCTCACCGCGTGACGGCTAGGCTTTTTGCGCGGTCCGCACCGGGAGATAGGGCCAATCCGCCTTCCGCCGCAGTGTCTTCTTGGCAGCTTCCGCCTCACCCGGCGGCAGGAACATCCCGCCGAGATCGTTGCCATGGTTGAAGGCGAAAAAGCGGACCTTCGTCTTCGCCAACTGGCGGTTCACGATATCGAACAGCGCAAAAGTCGCGTTGTCCCAACTGTGGTCCTGGTCGGCGCCGCCGTAGATGAAGTATTTGATCCCCTGACAAACAACGGTGTAGCTGGGATCGTCATTGTTGATGACTTCCCTGACGGCAGCCGTCTGGGGAATGTACTTCCGCATGTGGGGCCGGAGTTTGTCGTAGGCCGCCTTGAGTCCCGTCTCGGCGAGATCCTCGGCGTCGAGCGGAATGTAGTTGTCATAGTTGAGCGCGAGGCTCATGCGCGGCGTTGCAGCAATGGCAACTCCGAACGCGGTCAGTGATGACACGAATTCGCGGCGTTTCATGAAGGCAGAAGCGTACAACGTCGGCGGCGCGAATCAACCCCCCTAGTTAGTCAGTTAGCGCCGGTAGTTCCTGCTCAGATGCATCGCCATCGATGCATTGAACCCTTTCTGTGCGGCCGGACTCAGCGCGCCGCGAATTGCCATGGAGCCTGGCCCCACCGCCGTGTTACCAAGTGCACCCAATGCCGGGTCGCCGAAGACGCCGCTCGCGATATCGAATCCAAGCCAGTAGAAGACGTCGCCATCGGCGGTGCGAGCCTGCGCAACGTCCGGATCCGCCAGCGCAATCGCCGCGCCCGTCGCCGCAAGCTGGGCGTTCTTATTTCGCTGTAAAGAAAATGAAACGGCGCCATCGAAGCCACTCTGCTCGGTTGGAGTCAGTGCGTCATGGACTCGTTGCTTGCCGGGGCCCGGTGCGGTGTTCCCTTCCGCGGCCGCCATGCCAATGTCGAAACCTCGCAGAGCAGGACCCTCCGGCATACGACTGCGAAGTTCGGCCGCCAGCGGATCCTGATTCGCGATCGGTTCACCCCGCGCCGCCAGAGCGTCCAGGTCGGCTGCGTTGATCGGCACAGCGGACGGTGTCGCCGCCGGCGCAGCAACCATCGCATAGGATTTGACCGGATTACTGCGTATCGACTCGACGGCGGTGACGGTCGGGCCCCGGTAGAACTCGGGCTTCCAATATTGCGAGCTCCAAACCTGGAAATAGTCGCCTTCGGCGTAGTCGCTTTCCTGCGAGGGCTGATACATGAGACCGATGGTGTTCTGCACGTCAAAAGACCAGTAGTTGGCCGGGCTCTTCATGAAGTCCAGAAACTGTTGAGTGCGCTTCCAGGAGTCAGTATTCAACTCGGCGCCCGGCCTCTCCCAGGGATAAAGGGAAATCCCCGGCAGTGATCCGTCACTGCTGATAGTCGTTTGAATCTCCGTTTCGTCGACGTTGCGCCACGGGAAGTCGACCGGACCGCACTCGCCGGGTTGAAGATTTCGACCCGTGTGATCCGGCGGAAAGGAACTTCGCCGGAACGATATGGACCAGCGGAAGAGCTGGGTGGCGCATCCGCCAAGATAGTTAGGCTGACAAGGAAAGAGCCGGTTCGAATTCGTGGGGATCAACCATGCCGACTGACGCACTTTCAGTGCCGCACCGCCACGGCAAATCAACTGGAATGGAGCGCCGCTGTTGGCCAGTTGTTTGACTCGAGTTCTTGGTTCAGCGGGAGAAACGCTTGCAGCTGGCGCAGCGGCGCGCTTCGGATTGGCGCTGGCAGCGCACGCCAATGCCAGCAGCGCGACCGACAAACCAGCGTGTCTTTTCATTTTCATGCGCATCGCCTGTCAGTGCGCGCGCCGGGTGTCGACGGGGCGAACCAGGGACTCGCGGCTCAGACCCGGTATCCAATAACGGCCGACATATTCAGTCACGAATCGCCCGAACGGCAGTTCGGCGTTCTGGTGGACGAAAAAACTCCAGTAGTGTTTCGAGTCGGCCAGGTACAGCGGCAGGTTCTGCGCATCGGGATGTCTCTGCGCGGCGGTCGGCGAATTGTCGACGGGCGTTCCGTGGAGCTGCTGCTTCGTCTGGCCGAAGTACAACATCTCCAGGAACACTTCATTGGGTTCATGCCGGCCCACCACGCGATCAGGAAACGAGCACTGTCCGGGCTGCAGTTGGAGTCCCGTCGCTTCGGCGGGTTGTGCGGCGGGATTGAAGGCCATGACCACGTAGCTAGTTGCTTCGCCGCTCGAATTCGTTCGACCCTCGACGATGGTGAATTCCAGACCCGCGCCGCCGCGGCAACGGAGCTCTTCATAGGCCGATACCTGCAGGGTCGGCTTCCGGGTGTCCAGGTAGACACGATCGTGCGCGGCAGCATCGGCGCGGCCGTACGGCGTCACCGTGGCAGTCACGCGTTGGTAGTTGCGATGCAGATGCAGGTTCACCGAGGCATTGAATCCTCGCTGCGCGGCGGGAATCAGCGCGTCGCGAATGCCGAGCGAACCGGGACCCGTCGCCGTGTTGCCCAGGGCGCCGAGCGCGGGGTCGCCGAAGATTCCACTACCGATGTCGAACCCCAGCCAATAGAAGACGTCACCGTCGGCCCGGCGAGCCTGCGCCACGACGGCATCTGTTTGCGCAATCGCAGCGCCCGTTGCCGCGAGCTTGGCGTTCTTGTTGCGCTGCAGGGAGAACGAAACAGCAGTGGCGAAGCCGCCCCGCTCGGCCGCAGGCAGAGAGTCATGGATCTTTTGCTTGCCGGGGCCCGGCGCGGTGTTCCCTTCGGCGGCCGCCATTCCGATGTCGAATCCGCGGCGAACCGAGTCGTCAGGCGCCCGCGCGCGAAGTTCCATCGCGAGCGGGTCCGCGCTGGCGACCACGGCGCCCCGGGCAGCGAGCTCGTCGAGGGTTTGGGCCTGCGCCAGCGAGCTGACCGCGATGCAGGTCAGCAACATCAAAAGGGCGAAATTGATGGCTTTCATATGCATTCATACGAAAACCATGGTCCCCGCTGGACAGGTGCCCGACCAATTGCCTGACGATAAAAGCTACAGTTCCAGGCAAACCTTGCCGAAGTGCGCTTGGGATTCGTAATACTCGAAGGCAGCACCGATTTCCTGCAGCGGAAAATGGCGGTCGATGACTGGCTTCAGTCGATTGGCGTCGATCGCGCGAATCATGTTCTCTTGATCTGCCCTGCTGCCGATGGAAATCCCGCTGATACGAATTTGATTCGAGAACAATGCCGGGATCGACACCTCGCCCGCAAAACCAGTCAAGACGCCGATGAGAGCGATGTGCGCGCCCGTCGTGCAGGCAGTGATTGACTGCGTCAACGTGCCGGGTCCGCCAACCTCGATCACATGATCGACGCCGCGTCCGTCCGTCAAATCTCTGGCCTTCTGACCCAATCCGGCACGGACTTGTAATTGATCACCGCGTCAGCGCCGAGACGCTTGAGCTTTTCCAACTTCTGCTCAGAGGAAGATGTGGCGATGACTCGGGCGCCGGCTGCTTTTGCGAACTGCAGCGCGAACAGCGATACAGCACCCGTGCCTAGAGTCAGCACCGTGTCGCCGGGTTTCACCTGGCCGCGCACCACCAAGCCCCTCCAGGCGGTGACTCCCGCGCAGGCGAGCGTTGCTGCTTCCGCGGGCGAGTAGCCTCGCGGCGCCTTTGTAAAGAAGCACACCGGAGCGCACACAAACTCGCGCGCATAGCCGTCAACACTCTCTCCCGGCACATCCCGCCTGGTTGCGGACGTCATTTCTCCTGCCAGCCAATGGGGATAGAACGTGCTGACGACGATATCGCCGATCTGGAATTCATCGACGCCGTCACCGACGGCCGCCACTTCTCCTGCGCCATCGGATAGCGGGACGCGGCCATCGGCGCACGGCTTTTTTCCGCGCGCCAACATGTCGTCGAGGAAATTCAATGAGCAGGCCCGAATCCTGACCAGCAATTCACCCGGCTTGGGCTTGGGCAGGTCTTCCTCGACCAACTTGAGATTGTCGAGGCCAGCCGGCGCTTTCAGTCTAACCACTCTCATGACTAGTGCCAGTCGCCGATGCGCACGTCGTCGGGGCTGGGATTGCCTTTCCCGGTTTCCACGAGTGACTTCAGGCTCATGAGGAAAATCGCCCACTTGGTGCTGCAGTGGTGCATGAATTCCACGGGTTCCTTCCAACCCTGGTGATTGAACATGACGATGACGTAGTCGCCTTCCTGCCTGAGGTCGAAGCTGATCTTTGTTCCAACCCACTCCGCGGGGCCCTCGATCACCTGCCACAGCACGCGTTTGCCGGGTGCAAGCTCGAGAACCTTGATGTCGAAGCCGCCAAGCTCTTTGCCGTCCGCGGTGAAGCGGAACTCGAGCATTCCGCCGACTTTGCTTTCGCCCTGCGTATTGGTGGTCCACCACCCGGCCGCGCCGTCGCGCGTGGCCAGTGCCTGATAAACCTTGTTGAGGGGCGCCTTGATTCCGACTCTATGCAGAATATCGACCATGATGGTTTCTCCGGTTGAGTTGTTCGGTGACGACGGTTTGCGTCGTCCTGGCCGATAGTCTCGACGGGAGGAGCCGGAGGGTGGGAGTGACAAGTTTGTCGGGAATCCAATGGATTCATCGACAGCGCCGGGAACCGGCGGCGCGGCTGCTAGCCTTTGACGCGATTCACGTGGGTGTAGATGACGCGCCACTTGCCGTTGCGCTTCGCCCAGATGTCACTGAATCGCAAGCGGACATCGAATGCCTGGCCGTCATCGACGCCGTGGATGCTCGCAACGCCGCCCATTACAGCGCCATTGCTCCAGACCAGCTCGACCGGCTCCTCGATCACGAACGGCTCGAGCTTGAATCCGGGCTTCGTGTAGTCGCGGATCAGGTCGGCTTTCGACTGCCGCTGTCCGCCGCTGTTGATGAGTACGTAGTCATCGGCCACGAGATCTTCGAGCGCCGCCTTGTCGCCCTTCACCTGCGCTTCGTCGTACGCATGCACTCGCGCGGCAAGATCCGCGGGAATCTTCGTATTTGTGTCCTTCGCGAAAGTGGGCGCGATCGCTCCTGACAAAAGCGTGAATGCGAGCGCGATGGGGATGCGCAGCGACTTGAACATGTCGATCTCCTGGATCTATGGAAGGTTGAATTGCCAGGAGATGCCCCAGCGATCCTGCAGCCAGCAGAACCATTGACTGAAGCCGTAGTTCGCCGGGCCCATCATGTAGTGCCCGCCTTCGATCAACGCGCTGGCGAACTTCTCGAGCTGCTGCTTCGAATCGCAGTCGACGAACAGCGAGATCGCCGGTGTAAATCCAAAGGCATGCTTCACCGGACTGTCGAAAAAGCGATAGCGTGTGCCCGCGAGTACGACGATGGCACCCTTCACGCTGCCCTCTGCGCCCTGCTCTTTGGCGCCGTATCTATCGAGGGATTCGATCGAAGAGTCCGGCAGCAGCTTCACATAGAAGCGCAGCGCCTCTTCGGCCTGGCCGGCGAACATGAGAAACGTGGTGATTCGCATGGGCGCGAGTATTCATGGGCCGGCGTATGCCGGCAAGCAAGTCAGCATGTAGGTGGGTTCTTAAGCGCGCGCGAGACGAAGAACCCGGTCGGAATTCCCACCAGCACGATGTGCCAGAACGCGTGGATGTGCAGTTTGTCGAGTGGATAGATGCCATGCCCGATGGCCGAGAGCGGCAGGATCACGTAGTTCATGACCAGCAACACCGCGATGCCGTGGATGATGGCGAGCGCGATCCACTGTCGCGGCAGCCACTTCACGCGACTCACGACCAGATAAAGAATTGCGGCAGCGCTGATACAGATGAACCAGTGAAGCGCCGCGCCGAGCAGGGCCATCTCGACACCGCCGTCGCGCGCCGTCTGCCCCAGCAAACCGCTGGCCACGCCCTTCCACGGCTGCATCCACGTGCCACCGGCCATCAAGGTCTTGACGGTGGGATAGATGAAATCCGCGAGCCCCGCGAAGAATCCGCCGAGCAGAATGCCTTGCAGCGCCGGGTTAGGGTTGTTAGGTGTCGTCGTGGTCGCAACGGTGTTCATGATGTACCCCTTCGTTACGAAGAGACTACATCGCGCGCGCAGCGCTGCGAAGACTCGGCGCGCGCCCGTCCCGAAGCCGGGCCGAGCGCGCTAACCACTCGCCGCGCGAATCGCCGGCTGGTTTCAGCCGAGCGGCGAGTTGAGCCCGGCAGAACTTGCGTTCTCGCGGCGGCTGCGCCACTTCGTGACATAGGGCTGCACGAACAAGTACAGACCCGTGAAGAGGAGCAACGCGAGCGGGAGCAGCGGCGAGTACGTCACCCAGGCGGGCGGCGTCCCTTGCGACATGGCGACGAAATTGGCGATGACCGTCACCGTAAAGACGATGGACGTCCAGCGATGGAACTGTCGAATACCGGTTTTCCTGGTGTTCATGACTGACCCTTTCGCGCTTCGACCATCTTCCAGCCGTTGCCGGACGGATCGCGGAAGCTGGCATCGGTGCTGCCGTAACGTGTGACCGGCTCCTGCGTGAACTCGACATCGAGCGCGCGCATGCGTTCGTACGCGGCGCGGCAGTCGTCGACGACCAGCACGAGCGGCGGCATGGCGCCCTTCGCCACGATCTCGCGCAAGGTCTGCGCGGTCGCCGCGTCGAGCACCGGCGGGCCGGGTTTGTACAACCCGAGCTCGAATGACGGTTGATCCGGGTGCTGCACCGTCAACCAGCGATAGTCGCCGTTCTTTGCATCCGTGTGGACGCGGAATCCGAGCTTCTCGACATAGAACTTGAGCGCTTCGTCCTGATCGCGAACGTACAGGCCGACGACTCCAACACCTTGACTCATGGGACCTCCTTATTTGCTGGTCTTATTCTTACCGGTCGTCTCGCGCCGCCGCTTCTCCGAAACTGCGTTTATGAGGTTTGGCCGATGGGCTGCGATGAGGTAGCAGGCCGGCACACGGTCGAGCTCGTGTGGAGCGGCCTTTTCGCGCGCCCGAAGCTCACCCGGACTCAGGTCAGTGATGTCGCGGAAAATGCGCCCGAAAGTTCCCAGGCTTTTCCATCCCGTCTGGAATGCGATGTCGGTTATGGACAGTTCCGTGTCGCGAAGAAGCGTCTTTGCGCGTTCGATTCGGCGCGTGAGCAGGTAGCGGTGCGGCGGCAGACCGAACGCGTCTTTGAACGATCGCGCGAAGTGCGCCTGCGAGACGCGGCTCACGCGCGCCAGCCGCTCGATGGGCCACTCCTCGTGCGAGGCGACGTCCATGCGGTCCTTCGCGCGCAGCAGGCGGCGCAGTAGTTCAGGATCCAGGCCCATGGGTGCTGCCGATTACTTCTTCCGGCCGTGATAGACCTTGTTAGCTATCTTCCACTCGCCGTTCACTTTCAGAAGCACGAAGTAGTCCGTGAAGACCATGGCTCCATGATCCAGCGTCGCCTTCGCTACGCTCGAGTCTCCGCTCACATCGATCAGGTCGATGGTCCGCGTTCGCACGGCTTCGTCCGCTGCGGGTTTTCCATTGAAGAGACCGCAGTATTCATCGAGCGTCCACGAAGTGAACTTGCCCTGGCGGTTCCCTTCGATGTGCGCGGTCGGGAGGAATGCCACTCTGAAATGTGAAGCGTCGCCAGTGGCATGCCCCTGGAAATAGCTGCTGATGGTGGTTCGGATGCCCGCTTCGTCGCCGTGATCTGCACCGAAGGCAGAAACGGCGATGAACATGCTGAACAGAAAGACGCGAAGTGGTTTGCTCATGCACTATTCCCTCGCCGATTGGTTGACGTCCCACGCATTGCCCGCTCGTTGAGTATTATGCGCAAACTTCTCGTGTTCCAGCACTCGGCCCGCGAACCACTGGGCGTCTTCGATCCGATGCTCCGCCGCGCCGGATTTCGCATTCGCTACATCAACTTTTCTCGTCAGCCCGATCAGCGTCCCGACGTCAGCCGATACAACGGGCTCGTCGTGCTCGGCGGGACAATGAACGTCGATCAAGTCGATCGCTTTCCGCATCTGACCACCGAAATCACGGCAATCCAGCAGGCGTTGGCGCTCGGCATCCCCATTCTCGGCATCTGCCTGGGCGCGCAACTGCTGGCCGCGGCGCTTGGCGCCAACGTGCGCCCTAACAACGTACGCGAAATCGGCTGGTATCGCCTGCACCCGACGGCCGCCGCCGCGGGAGATCCCCTGTGCCGACACATCGATGGCAACCAGCACGTGTTCCAGTGGCATGCATACACCTTCGACCTTCCGCCCGGCGCCGTGCATCTGGCGAGCACGCCGACCTGCCCCCACCAGGCATTTCGATTCGGCGACCGCGCTTACGGGCTGCAGTTTCATCTGGAAGCGGATGAGCACCTGATCCAGCGCTGGCTACACGTGCCGGAGTATCGAGCCGAGGCGGAAGCTTCCGGCCCCGAGCATCATCTCGATCACATCCTGCGCGACACGCACAGCCATGCACCGCACGCGCAAGACCTGAGTCAACGCGTGTTCGGCGAGTTCATCGAGTTGCTAGGCTGGAGACGGCGAGTGCGACTCGGGAGTCTTTGAGCGCCAGATCAACGCCACTCCCATCACGATCAACCAGAGCGGAAGCAACGCGTTGTTGATGTCCGCAACGACTTGCACCGCCGACGTAACGTTGCGAAACGATCCGATCACGAACAGCAACGAGAAGCTCACACCCGCCCAACCGAGCCACTTGGGAAACCGGGCCTCATCGAGCATGGACAGGCCCGACAGCAGAAAAAAGGCCGCAAGCATCGTCTCGCCCAGAAACTCTCCGATGTAGTTGCCGAGGTAGAGATTCATGCCGCTGAACACGGCATCGAGGCTGGCTTTCGCATCGGCACCGGCGTGCGAATACGCATCCGCCAACGCCCAATGCAAACTGGGCCACCTCATGAGTCCGAGGCACATCGCCAGCACGCCTGACGAAGCGAACACCAACGCGAGGCACATGCGCGCGCGACTCGCCGGGAAAGCCACGTAAGCACCGACGGCGCCAGGCACGAGGAGCAAAGGAAGAAATGCGTAGACGGCCCACACCGCCCGCATGACTGCTCCGCCGCCGCGAAGCCTGGGAAGCACCTCGGCGGCGCTGCCATCGAGAATGTCCGGGTAGTTGAAGTTCGCCGCCAGGTAGCCGAACACGGCCACGAATGCCAGCGCTGCGACAATGAAGCTAGCCCCTCCGAAAACGATCATTTTTTGTTCTTGCATGCCCGGGAGCGTACCGCGATTCCTTGCGTGCTGATCGCCGGCTGCACCAACTTGACCACCGGTGTCAATCGGTTCACGCCCCGACGCAAGCGAGCGTATCCCGGGGTTTTTCTGTAAGTATTTGCCGCTAAATCGGCCTGTTCGTGAAGGACAGCGCTAATTAACGCGCCCTTTTCCGCGCGTATGCTAGTCTGAATTTGACACCGGTGTCAGAGAAGGACTTTTCAAAAGCCACCGTGTCACGTTGACGGAACAACACTTCTGACAAGGGGGATTTTTCATGATTCGCAAGGCGTTATGCGCCGCTGCGCTGTTTGCTTTTGCAAGCGGTGCGTACGCGGCTACCGATTATCCGACTGGTTACACGAAATGCGCCAAGGAAGGCGAAACCTGCACGTTCAGCGGCACCCGCTCGGTGGCGTACGGCAAGGCAGGCACGTTTGTGTTCGCGACTCTCACGGGGCCGGTCAGCTGTGCCGCGTCACGGTTTCCATCTATCAATGTAGGCACCCCGCGCTATTGCTCGTACGGACCAACCGGGTCGGGCTCGTCCAGCTCGAGCTCGGGCGGCACCTGTACCGCCACACCAATCACTCCGGTCATCAACGGGACGCAAACTTCCAGCGCCACCGTCGCCTCCGGGGCACAAGTTGTCTTCGCGCCGCTGCCTGCATCCGGCGGTAGTTGGTCGTGGACCGGTTGCGGCACTTCCGGCACTTCGCGCACGCAGACCCGCAACCCGACCGCGTCCTGCTCGGCAACGGCGACCTACACCAACACGTGTGGAACGCAGTCGACCCAGACC
>Ga0307513_10004599_pt1 | contig 18381 bp, 23 predicted proteins | sample 15_EM_MG_FD_202174 | JGI IMG/M metagenome (GOLD analysis project Ga0307513, IMG submission 202174) | Populus trichocarpa ectomycorrhiza microbial communities from riparian zone in the Pacific Northwest, United States - 15_EM | ecosystem: Host-associated > Plants > Roots > Unclassified | place... | reverse complement strand
GATCAAGGATGGTGTCGTGAGCGTTGAGCCCTCGACTTGGATGCGTACCGAGACGAAAAAGTTCAGGACGCTCAGCGAGGTGTATGATGTTTCTGCGCGGTTGGGCAGCAAACTCGCGAACACTTATGCAAGGCGTATACGAGGGAGGTTGAGGGCGCTGTGCGTAGAAGAGGGAAGGAGGTTCGGTGCATTGGTGTTGGAACCTCTCCTCTTGGGGGCTGGGGGGATGAAGTTTATCGATCCACTCTTCCAACGCGTCCTGATCGATGTGGTGCGTTCATCTGAGGACGTTCTCTTCCCTGGGCTATCACCTCGTACGATTACCCCTCCTTCACAACGATGGCGAGGTATTCCTTTGATTTACGATGAAGTTTTCACTGGCCTAGGGCGGCTCGGTTCTTTCCCTTCCCTGGTGCTGGGTGCGGACCCGGATATAGCGGTATACGCCAAACTCTTGACTGGAGGTCTCGTCCCGCTTTCAGCCACACTTGCTACAACGGATATCTTCGAGGTATTCCTAGACGAGCGGAAGTCGAGGGCGTTGTTGCATGGGCACTCGTATACTGCCTACCCAGTAGGGTGTGCAGTCGCGAATAAGAGCTTGGAGCTGCTGGAGGTCGCGATGCAGGGAGAGGAATGGCGAGACGCAAAGCAGATGTGGGCACGGGACGAGGCTAGGATGAGTTTGAGCACGCCCGCGGCTGTGTTTGCACCTGAATTCGGAAATGCTGGCGTTGGGGTGACGACAGACACTGAGACTGGCCCGAATCCAAGGGCATGGAGCGTGTGGTCGCCTTCATTCATGCACCAACTCTCGCATTCGCAATGGATCAGGAAAGTTTGCGCACTGGGTACCGTCTTGGCATTCGAAGTTGCCTCCCAAACATTGGGCCACCGTTTCACTGGTACGTATTTCTTTTCTTTCCTTCGTGCCCACCCTGTCCCGTTCTTCTTCTTCGCACAATGGACACATCACCTGTGGACGTCCATTGGTGGGTGGTTGCCGATCCCCCATTAAATCGTTTCCATGTCCGCGCGCGGAGTAGTGCACACGGCCGAATGACCCCGCTTTTTCCCGCCCCGCTCTCCAACTCTTCATTACCACCCCCGCTCACGGCGGCTTCACTCCATTCTGCAAGGCTGCAAGGGCCCTGCACATCTATCCGTGCCTCCGTCTGGTTCCGACGGTCGGACCATCCCACCGACGCTAACCTAAACTCGCGTCTCACTTCGGCAACGTCCCAGGCGTTCAACCGCGTTCTGACTTGCTCGTTTGCTTTGTAGGGTATTCTTCTGGCGCAGCTGGGACGATTTTGGCGGGCCTCGGTGGACCAGAACGTGTAGAAGGAGCGGAAGAAGAAGACGGGGGTTCGTTCGAGGGGGTGCATTTCCGCACCCTGGGAGATGTGGGGTACCTCATGACGAGCTTTAATACGCCAGCTGGGAGTGTGCGTGCGCTCGAGCGGAGGGTGCTGGACTGCTGCCTCAGTACCAGACACTCGACATAGTGGCAGAGGGTGGTGGTAGAGTAGTAGAGTGGTAGACTTCTGTATGTGCACCAATGTATGGCTGGGTTGCTATTCAGGTGACTGGTGAATAGAGATAAAAGCATTCTTGAAGTTTGCTGCCTGGGTGGGGTGGCTTATTCACCAGGCATTGGATTGGAATCGGCACGTCGGTGCGTTGGATGAGAGTTGGAAGCTCGCTGACGGGGGAGGGGGGCGACATTTGTGCGGATGTCCGGGACTGATAGGCGAGGAGGGTAAGGTTTGGGCAGGTGAGGGATTTATTGTTGCGAGGAAGTCTAAGGCGTTGCGTTGCATTGCGTTGCATTGGGCGGGGCGGTGCTGTGAGTCGGGTCTGGCGAGTAGCCGAGTAGTGAGAGTGAGAATGGCTGATATGGGCGACGAGAACAAGGGAGATATCCGTAACATATGAGAGATTGTGTTGATGGGATTTGTTGGATTTGTTGGATTTGTTTGTGGGTGATCGACCACGACTTGGGAACGACAGGTGCGACAGTCGGCGGACGGAGAAGCGGGTCAGGCATGTGTTGAAGGAGAGATCCGTGTGTCAACTGTGGACAACTGTGGACAAGAGACCGAGCGAGCTGGGCCACGCGTAGCGCTGGTCGACAGATACAAAGGGTCGGCAGCGATGACGACGACGACGACGACGCGTGAGGGAGACGGATCGGCTGTAGACGCGTTATGTCTGACACTGCGGCTGACACGGGATCGCAGAGGGTGGGTGCGGGGCACAAGCCACGCTGCACCTGGCTCAGCTGCAACGCTACTGCTGCTGCTGCTGGTCGAGCAACCTACATCGGTGTGAGCAATGCCAGCGGCAGCACCAGCGGGCAGCGGGTGGCGGGACAGAGGGCAGCGAGCGGGCAGCAGACGGGGCAGCACAGTGCGGCCAACGAGAGCCTGAACGACGACGAGCGATGATCATTTACCATATACAGTCCAATTCGGATCACCCAGCCTCTTGTGTGTGCGTGCGTGCAGAAGAGAAGAGAGACCGTCTTTGGAATCGGCCGCGAGGACTCATACCGAGCTCGCTTGCCGTCGTTGCTCTACACGATGTCGGGCTTCAACTTGAATATGCTCCCAAACCAGCTCTTGCAGCGCCCCCGACCCTCCGCCGCCACGCCAGCCTACCCTCCCCAGCAGCCGCACCACCAACTCGGGACGGCGGCGGCAGCGGCAGCGGCAGCGACACCGGGCAGCGAATGGACAGCACTTGCAGCAGGAGGAGGTCAGCAACGACTGCATCAACCAGAGAACACCCTTATTACGAATAATCTGGTCCGTATGTCTCCAAACTCCGATCCCATCCTGCTCCCCTCCACGTCCGAGGGCCCTCATCCCCCCGCCTCCCTGCGGTCTTCCCGCCCTGTTCGACGTTCAGCTCCGCTTGCTTACCATTCCCCCTTTTTCTGGCGGTGTTTGGTAGCAGCAACCCCTCCACCAACACCTGCACCACCCCTCCCCCCAAGCCCAGCAGATTTTTGCCCAGTCACAGCAACAACAACAACAACAGCAGCAGCAACACGGTCCCCCTACAGCTCCCATGTATAGAGGCAACCAACCCCCCACCTTCCATGCTCTCCGCCAGCCCGGAGCAGCGCAGCCAGGCGCTCATCCTGGTTTCAACCCCCTTCAGCAGCAAAATCAGCTCCAGCAACAGCAAATCAACCAACAGCAGCACCAGATCCAGCAACAGCAGCACCTCCTCAACCTCTCACGCAACCCTTCCAACCCATCCCTCTTCCTCCCCCAAGCTGCCCCAAACCAAGAAATGGCTCGGGCCCTCCAGAACGTAAATCGTAGTCACATTGGTGCTCCTCAGCCAAACTCTCTCATCGCGGCGCCAAACCGTCCGCCCAACCAAACTCCCCAGGCCGGCCATCTCCAGCCTCAGCCTTCAACCGCCGAACTGCTCAATCAGCTCCAGTCCCGCATCCGCACCGCCGCCCAAAACCGTGACTTTCAAGAGCTCCAAAAGGCCCAGTTGGAGATCGACCGTGTGCTTGAGAGCCACAGGCCCCAAGTCTTCGAGCTCAAGCGCGCTCTCGAGAGCGGCAACTTCGCTGCCCCCGCATTCGAAAACATAAAGGCGCTCCACGACCAGAAGCAAAAGTTTATTGCCATCCTCGACTCCTTCAAGAACGCTGCCACCGTCGAGATGATGCGGATTCGTCAGTACGTGTTCTTCCCGCGATGGTCGATTTTGTCTCAAAACTGATCCTATTTTACTTCTAGTGCTTCTGGAGTTCCTGCCGGTCCATCTATTCCTGGGACGCTCCGTCCTCACAGCGTCGGTGGTCCTCCAAATAATGTAACCGGACCTCCGCCCCATGGCCAACCTAGGATGCCATATCCCATGCAACCAACACCAGGCGGTTCCGTTACGCCCGCTCCTCCGCGCCCGCCTAGCTCGAGCCCGATGCCTCAACCTGCTGCCAACCCCCAGGAGGCGCAAGAGGCTAATTTCCGCCACTTGCTAAGGATGGCAAATCTGTCTCCCAGCCTTTGGAACATCCAGGGCAAGCAAATTGATCCATGGCTCCTACATCGTACCGTTTCCGTTACGGGCGGCCTGCAGCAGGTATGTGCTCACCCAGTCGGCCCGCACTCGGTTTTGTATCCTAATGCCCACCCCTAGATGAACTCCCAACGGTGGGCAATACTCGGTGCGCAATTGGGCTATCCAGCCACCCGCCAGATCGGCCCACAGCACGGCGCCTCTGCAGATGTCGCTGAGCAGCTCCAATTCGCCTACCGCGAGATGGTAAATAAACTCAACGTCATCAGCCTGAGCAACGGCGGTATCTTCAGCCGTGGACTTCCTCATCAGCTCTCGAGCATCCCACCGGAGCGGTTGCAACAGATAATAGCGCAACAGCAGCAGCGGCAACGAGAGGGGGGGCAAGAAGGCCTCGTTCCTGGAGTTGGTGGTGCGCCTGGTCTGGTGGGACCGCCCGGTGCACCGCAGCCTGGGATGCAAGCGCAACCGCCCCAGCAACAGCAGCAGTCGCGACTCTCTGTGCCTGGTTTACCCAACCAGCAACAGCAGTCCAATGTCCCTGGTGGTGCGCCGAACCCGGCTGGGGGGGGGGGACCGGGACCAGGACAGTACCTCACCCTACTACCGCAGGTCAACCACCCAGTCCCCACAAGACCTCTGCCACCGGGCGTGCAGCAGCACCCTATCAACGTTAGCCCGGTTCCCCCCGCCCACCTTGATTTGAACTGGCCCCCGAACATTGAAGTACCGGACGCGGGGGCCGTCATCAAGATGCACGAAAAGGCTCACGAAATTTTTAGGAGCCAGCTGGCACAAAGTGCAAATGCCAGTGAGTTAACTTCTCTTTTTTTCTTTTTTATTATATAAGATTCTTCTTTTGTTGGGACGAGTGATAACTGAATGATTCATAGACGTGCCCCCGCAACCCACGCCGAACATGGGCGAGTGGATGCCGCTTTGGAAGCTCGTCGAGAACCGCACCACGTTTTTCGTCTCCCGACTTGGGTTGTTCATGTATTGGGTTCGTGGACAGCACAGCAGCCGGGCCTTCCAGATGGCTGTTCCTATCGTGCGTTGCTTCTCTCTCTCTTCTGCTTGCTCCAGGATATCTGCTGATCAATACAATTGGACCACAACAGGCTGTTCGCGTCTACAAACAGATTGACGCATTCACCAGGAATCCCCCAGTGTTCTACATTGGCACTGAGGAGCTCAGGGGATTCTTTAACTTTATGGGACAATGTGTGCATCAGCTCGAGACGCGCATGAAGCAAGTCCGCCATTGGGACCCCGCACTCACTCACATGCGCGACCTTCCCCTGCCACAGGAGTCGATTCTCGCACCTCCGCACACGTTCCCCTTCGCACCACCGCAGCCCCCGCCAGAAGCTCATCGTCCATCCCCGGCCCATCGTCCGTCCCCGGCCCAAATGCCCTCTGTACCACCGCATAGCGTTCAAACACCTGCCTCTGTGTCTCAGCTGACGCCAGGTCCAAGTATGCCTGCTCAACCGCTTCGGCCGCGGAGGGGAGCGATAGATCACAATGCCCTCCATGGCGCTGTACCTGGCTCTTCACCTGCACTTCCTGTACCTACCCCACCGGCGCATGCACCTACACCCCCTGGCGCAACACCTAAGACTCGGGTTGTGCCTGTGAAAGGCGCACGTCCGATTACACGGGCGTCATTTAGCAAAGCGAAGGCGAGTGCTGTGGGTCCCAACAAAACTCCTACACCTGCCACTCCCGCTCCTTCGACCCCCGTTGCTCCTGCTGAGCCTGTCGCCGTGCCCGCGCCAACGGCCCCAGCTCCCAATCCCTCTCTCAAGCGCAAGCACGAACAGAGTGATGGCTCGAAGGTTGAAGAGCCCGTTAACAAGCGCGCAAAGACGGCCGAACCTCCTGCAGCTGCACAACCAACAGCGCCGACGCCGATAGCGTCGTTCAGTGTGCCACCCGTTCAACAAACTGCTCCCACTGCACCTGCTGGCCCTGTTGCGTCCCAACAACAGATGCCTATGGTCGTTACACCTCAACAACTACAGCTCAGCACGCCTATCAATCCATCGGCTTACACCACCACTGAGTCGGTCCTCGAGCTTGTGCGGTCAAGCGGAGATGCACTGCAGACCGAAATCCCGTCGGCGCAGAACGATGCTGCTGACGCTGGTAGTGTTGCCGAGACTTTGCGGTTCATTGAGCGCTTAATGTCCTCACATATCAAGCCCCCTTCCTCGGCTGGACCTTCAGCTTCTACGGCTCCTGGTTCTTCCGCCGCACCCAAGGACGCGAACAACACATCAACCATCACGGATGATGCATATGACCCCTTCGAGTTTTTCGATTATTCGTCATACGCGGAGGATCTATCCTTGCCCGAACTTGAAAAGTCGAATTTGCACTCGACTGTCAGCCCCGAATCCAACGCAGCGCAGGACGCGATAATGAAGACACCCCCATCACAATCGCCCAAGAAATCCGTGACGGTCGCCGCTCCCACGAACGATTCGGCCCAGGTCCCCTCGGATTCATTTGGCGAGCGTCTAACACTCGGTGAGGCGTCGTATTACCAAAATCCGGATTTTAAGTTTGAGGGCACCATGTCAAGGCAGGACCCTTGGGTCATAGCCCCTGCATGATAACTATTCTCGGTCGTGTTTTCTCTCTTCGGTTTCAAATCTGTCTGGTTATCTGTCTGCCCACCTCCTTGTTCGTCCTATCCCATCTCCACCCCCACTTCCAGTATCCACTCACCGGTTCCCCCTCGTTCACTGATTACTCCCAACACAATGTCTGCATTATACATCTTTCTGTTGTCGGTCCTCAGTCTTCTGTCATCACTAATTCGTACCACATGCATCCCCATCCCCATCGAATCTCGATCTCCAACAAATTTCCTTCCCCGCAGCCTGGGTATCTATTCGGTTCCTTTCTCGCCGTCCCCGTCCTACATCTCCGCTTGCGTGATCGTTCGCTCGTGCGTGTGCGTGTCCTTTGTACGATCGTTGTTCACTTTTTAAATACATTCCGGCCATCTTTCGGAAACAAACGTTCATTTCGATTCGATTGAACAATCCAAACCTAAGAAATACATGATGCGCATGGAGAGCATATCGAGATGATGAAACCGATTGTTCATTTAGTCTTTCCTCGCAGCACCATCTCCTCGGGGTCTTGCGCATCATCGCCTCGATCCCAGTCATCGTCATCGTCTCCATCCCCCTTTGCATTGGGAGGTACGTAGATCGGACCTGTTCGAATCGACGGTATGTCTGAAAAGGGAATAAAGCCGTTCTTGGTGTCGAACGGGGTGATGGGGGGCGGCGGTCCGAAGCTGAATCCTCCAATATCGGCTGCAGACGTAGTTATACGATTCTTGATCTGCGGCGCTTGCGTGTGCTTGAGCACCTCGCTGGTACCGTGTCCTCGCGGATTTCTGACTGCGCGCGAAAACGGACGACCGTCCCCTGGGGAAAAGGACGCGGTGGATGCCGATGCTGCGACTGGAGGTGAGCCTGAAGGGGAGCCGGACAAGCGCTGAGCGGCTTGTTGTAGTGCGACTATGACCGTGGGTGCTGAAGTGGGCGTTGGCGTCATTATGGGGAGATTCCCAACCTTTGGGGTAGTTGTAGCAGAGTCTGCGAAGAGCATACTAGCGGGTTTGCATGCGAGTGTGGGACTCTCTTCCACCGATGAGACTCGCGCAATATCCACTGGATGACCCGGCGCTGGGGGAGGTAGGTCTTTGAGAACGACCCGGGCAGACTTATCTACACCCAAAAGTGCGGCCTGGTTGAGGGGCGCGGCCTTCCTCGTGGTCATTAAAGCAACTTGCAGGGTCTTCAGGCTTTGTTGATGTGCCGACGCCATTTCTAACCTGCTACTGGTCCCTATAACACCTTGTGCCGAGGTCAACTCTCGAGCTGCTGAAACTGCACGAGGTTGAATTAACGGCAGCCGCTTCTTCTGCGGGAATTGTTCGCGATTATCAAGCTGGAGCGCCTCCATCCTCTGCTCTAGTGCGTCTAGATCCTCTGTTTTCTCTCGCACAGCGATATCGATGTTACGAATGGTGCGATGAATGATGTCTAATGTGGGAGCCCTAGGGTATACTCAATTAGAGCACGATCCTGCTCAGGAATGTGAATACTGACTGCAGAGGTTTCCTCCCTGTCTTGGCCTGGTCAACTTTCTTCTTGAGTTGCTGATTGTGTTCCTCAAGCTGGATAACACGGTCACGTTGAGTCTGCCAAAAAGTTAATGGAAATCACATGGTTCATCGAGCGACTTGCCTGGATGCTTTTGCGAAGCTTCAATTGGTTCTCAGTATGCTCGGGACCGAGTGTGCGGACTTTGATCATTTCAGCAAATTTTTTGTCATCCTTTGCTCGTAGGAACCTGTCGACCTCTTCACGTTTCATTTCGGCTGCAAGAGTGTTAAAAGGGGCAAACGGGAAGAACAGCGGTGTTTACTTTTCAGGACCAGACGCTGCAGGTCAGCCAGACCCTTTTGCATAGTAAACATGGCATCCACTAATTCCAACAGGTCGCTTTCACCACTCCGAATGGTATCGCTCATGGCGGAAAGATCACCAAATGTCCAAACCGTATTTTTCAAATCTTCCTGAGTAGTTTTGGGCCTCATGGCGGGGTTTCTGGACTTCCCCATGGCGCTTCGTAATGTCATTGAAAGCTTTTCCAACTACCGCAAGGTGAGATACTGCCACCATAGGGACGATGTGACTGACCTCATCATTATGACCCAATGCATTTGCGAGCATTGTGTTGAGTTGGTCTTGCAGTTCTTGATACTTGGATCGCGGAGGCGCCGGTGGTAGGGCCTGTGGCTGTGGTGTTGGAGTGCTCGTTGAGCCTATTGAAGTGATATTCACCATCTTGGATTGTAAATCTGACTGAGATACTGCAGGTGTGGTGGTAGGCTTGACTCCGAACAGCCCTGGAGGCGTTTTAGGTCGGGCGCTGATCTTGCTCGACCCATTCTCGGCGCTCTGGGCACCGGAGCCACCAAACAAGGGCGTGGCCATCTTCGGAACTGGCGTGATTACAGGGGTGGATGGTTTTGGCATGGTCGCCTGAGGGACGAGGGGCGAGGAGGACGAAACCTTTGCAGGGCGGCTGAGGGTAAGGTTCGCAGAGAACCCATGCCACGGTATTGTCTGACTCGAAGAAGATGCAGGTTTAGCGTTAGCTGCATTATCCAGGGCTCCCTCTTTCCATTGAAAGGGGGTCTTGCTTCCATCCTTCGGAGTAGAGGACGGGACAGGTTCGCCGGTATCATCCTCTTCATGGACAGATCCACTCTCTGCATCTGCATCTTCATCATCATCATCTTCTTCTTCTTCTTCTTCTTCTTCCTCCACAACAGGCAGTCCTTCGTCCTCTTCATCAGAGAGCTCTGACTCTTCCCCCTCTTCCCCCTCTTCTTCATCGTCTTCATCATCTTCTTCATCTTCTTCATCTTCTTCATCTTCCACGTCTTCCTCGTCCGGAGTGAGGTAGCCCTCCTTGTTCTTCTTAACCTTCGAGGGTTTCGTCCCTCCCTCCGACTCAGAGAGAACGCCTTCTCCATCGCTGCCTCCTTCTGGATCCCCTTTGCGCTCGTAAGACACGAAGGCACTACCAGACGACCTAAAAGCGCTAGAACTCTGGCCGGTGGCTTGACTTCTAAAGGATCCAAATAGCGGCTGGTTTGAACCAGGCTTGGCATTGAAGAACGCAGAAGCGGCGCCTGTGCCACCAGCAGCATTTGCCCACAAGCTCGAAGTATTTGCATCAGGATCAACCTTCTGGCCGAACGCCGACGTAATTCTCTTCTCCTCAGGCGGCATTGGAGATGTCTTGTCATCGGAGAGAGCAAACCCCCCCAAACGGCTCTGCAGGCTCGAAGTAGAAGTTGTGTTCCTATCTAGAATGCCGAACAAGCCAGGTCCTGTATGTACTTTCTTTGGCTCCAAGTTATCCGCTGCGCCTTCTGGGAATGCTTCTTTCTCGTTTCCCTTGCTCTTGTCATCGTCTTCACCTTGAGGCGTTGCTCTGGGTGCAAGACTACTAAAGGCGGAGGGTGGCTTTGTTGTTCCAGATCCAAATGTCTGAATCGGGCCAGCGAGAGAAGTGAAGGGTTTGACTTCCGCTCTCTTCTGTGATTGTCCAAACACAAGAACGTTGTCCTTCTTAATCTCGTCTCCCGGGCCAGCCTCTGCAAAGGCCGGTGTGACTGTCGAACTTGCAGCAGAGGCAAGAGAGGCGAACCCTCCTCCACCTGCAAATGCTCCAAACCCACTACCCGCAGTAGCCCCTCCAGCGGGCTTAGAAAACGCACTAAATCCACCGCTGCCGCCAAAGGGAGCAGGCTTCTTGTCATCACTCGAAACGGAAGTCGCAGAGCCGAAACCTGGTTTACCAAAAACTGGTATAGGTTGACCGAAAACAGACTTTGGCTGCGAAAATGCTGTTGGAACGCCGACTGCTGGTGTACTCGTGCCGGGTTGATTGGCAGCGAACGCCGCAAACCCGGTTGGTTTATGTTCATTTGTTTGAGCCGGTTTCGAAAATGCACTGAAACTGGTTCCAGTCTGCCCTACATTTGCAAACGAACTGAAGGAGCTACTGGTTCCAGAGTTCGCAAAAGACGAAAAACCACCGGTAGCAGGTTTAAGAGGAAGGGTTGACGAGTCCTGCGTCGCTGGGGTTGGGAACGCAGGACTGGTGGTTGAAGTGGGAGTGCTAGCAGCAGTAAAGTTTGAGAAGCCTCCAAAAGGCTTGGCATTAGCGGCTCCACTTCCAAAGCCTGACTGTCCGAACTTTGGCGCGTCAGTCTTGGGTCCGCTGAAAGCAGGGATCGATGCCGCTGATCCACTAAATCCGAATCCGGTCGCTGCACAGGTGACTTAGAATTAAATGGAGGTGAAGGTTATGAGCACCTACAAGGCGTAGCCGGAGGGTTCCCAAATGCAGTTGCGGTAGCACCAAATAGGGTCGGAGTCTTATTTTGGGCGAATGCTGCGAAACCGGTTGGAGCTGTAGGTGCTACTGTGAACGTGGGAGGTTGAGAGGGTGGAGATTTGGTAGGTGTGGATGCAGACATGAACGTAGAGAGAGGAGGCACCGCGGTAGAAGGTGCGAGTGGCATATTGGGTGGTCGCATCCCTGGGTAATTGTGGCCGGCTTCGTTGATAATATGATAGGCGGAGACTACACCGTCATTGTTGTAGAAAAATAGTACTGGCATGGGCGGGAGCTCTGGATCGTCTCCAACGGCTTGGTTTGAAGAGTGCAAGGGCTGGTTGCCGGTGAGATCGAGGTCCATACCAAGAATCGTCGTTTCGCCCGCTTCGACGTCCAGTGGAATAGTCATGCTACTCTCGGTCATATCGACTTTGAACACATCCCCAAATGGTTGTCCTGGGGCTGGTGGAATAGCTACTAGTGCACCTACATCGGTGGCATGTGCATCACTAGCAAGGAGGAGGTATTCAATATTTGTCCAGCCACGCAGGACGACACCATGTCCACCTGGCTCTCGTGGAAGGCCATAAGGGTCGTACGGGCAATCCACCTTTGAGTCAAGACATGAACGTTGGTCAGGAGCGGCCATTATTACGTAGTGATACTCTTCTGGTTGATAGTCATCCAATGAGTCGGGGTTTCGAGGAATTGCATAGACGATATGCCATATTGACCCCATGAGCCAGTTCATGTGGATGATAGAGGTCCCAGAGAGCTGCTGATCGTTGGGTCGGGGAATGGCCCACTGCGGTTCTGCAAAGTTACCAGCGGAGTAAACAAGAAGAACGCCGCCATGGGTACCCATGGCAAGTAGACTCCCATCAGGGGACCATTGCACTAAAACGATTATAAGTTACATATCTAACACGTGGAATTAGCTTTCTCTTACCGGTTGATGGTGCTGTGCCGTCCGCCTGCAGTCCTCTGAATCGGCGACGTTCTATATTAGCCGCGATATCGTAAAGCAGAACGACGTTGGGATCCTCGTGAGAGTGGCCATTAGCGAGGACAGTGATAATATGGGGAGCCTCTGTGGGATGGGGATTTGGTTGTAGATCAATAATAACGAGGTTTTTGAGCTCAAAGGTTTGAGGTGTAGGTTTCTACGAGAATGAAGAGACAAAGTTTTGAGTATGCCTTTCTTCTCACAAAGGCTTAAGACTCGTTCTTACTTGGCCGGCGCAAATGGCTTCCACATCCCACACCGCAATCTTAGAAGATGACGCGACCACGAGCTTGGAATCGCTCATAGCCAATTTGATGCAGATAGGAGTTTCAGGGGACGCGTCAATGTCAACCTTGCAGTCAAAGGGCGTCTCTTCCTCGCTGCTATTGTTCCCCATTGCCGCTCGTAAGTCGGCAATTGGGGAGGCCAAAATGCCTGAAGCACATTAACTCATCAGCAAAGAAATGGATACTAGATAAGCTAGCTAAAACTGACGGCTCTTATGTCCCGCAAAGAACCAGCCGCGGCGGTTGGAGATGGCAAACAACGAAGTCTTGCTAGGATATCCAGTTACGTCGATCTTTGGTCCCAATTTGATCTTTGTGTGCTTGTGGACTTGCTTGACAGTGAGGGTCTGTAACGCGTCCGTTCAGAAGTGGCCTTGGACACCGCGGAAACGCGAACTTTAAGTTCCTTCGACTCCCTCTCTATTAATCTTCTGTCCCACGTTTGCTGTGGTATGTGGATCGCGAGGTCGCGGTCGTTGGCCGCCATAGCTGCAGCTGGGGACGCGGGTCAAGAGCCTATGTTTGGACCCTGGGATGACCCCGAGTTGAAAGGCGCTCTCCCATTGGCACTCAGCATAGTGCCATAATAAACATTAAATAATGGTACATGATACGAATGCGCGATGAATCCAAGGCGTACAACTTACCGAATGCAAGGTGAAAATCCCAATGAATCGACAGCGTGCTTGCCGTATGTTTGTTCTCATCAAGTAGTACCATTTATTGTCGAGTGTACCTCTATTACTGTGCAGGTTTGTTCGTCGAGGGCGAAATCCTACCATACTTGGTTCAATATTCCAAGTAACTAGAGTCGCTGGTCGGTGATATTGGCGAATTCCCGGAAGTCACACAGAGTTGGGTCTTCACCACACCCGTGACACTTCTAGTCACCCCCCTCCAAGTGGCTAGTGGTAATTCAACTTGCCACTCGCCGCAGTATGATCATGTTTGAGTGGGTCGGGGCCTTGATATCCAGTGCAATCTCAACCACGGAAAGGACATGAAAGGTGGAGGGAATCGATTTGAGATGAATATAATAAAGTCGTCCTTGAGACATTCCTGAAGCAATAGTGTACATGTTCGACCCTAGTAAAGACGCATACCAAAGTATACGATACTCTCTTTCCTCAAACGAGACAATAGTGGCGTCTTCACCGAAAGGCGTTCGAGACTAGTGGTACGGCATAAAGTAAGGAGGTAAGTAGGAAATGACAACACGGCACTTCGGGTCAAATACACCAACCCTCAAAGGGATTTACGGAGTTCAATTCGTTCGGCCACAGGAAGGAACACCCCCCCTCTGGAGGTATAAGCGTGTAGTCTATCCTTGTGCTCCCTATGATCGACGACCCCATGGAGGGGACGCACTCGATCAGTAATGCAGGACAGGAGGAGACTGAGAGCTTGGTTTGTAGCGAGGCAGCACATGAGAGCGATCCGTAACGTGTACGTACCGGTCTTTAAAATGACCGAGTGGCCAGGTTTTATGCAGGGGTGGAGTACCAATCTTGAACGAACGTATGTTCTTGTCCTGAGCAGCACCGTCTCTTGCGTCAATGATTAGGAAATTAATATGGCCGACAAGCTACTGTCGTATTTGGGATCTTCAAAATTTTTTGAGTAACGGCCGTTTGAGAGTTGAACACGGAGCAAACCTTAGAGTATCGTGAAAATCGAGAAAGATATTCAATAGATAGCTTCATTTACCCCGTCCTTGAGAAGGCGGTCGGAAATGACGACGATCGAGATCATTACTCGTAATAACGATGCTACAGCAAATCTTAGTCAGTTCATTCAGAGATGGGCATACAAGAAAGGAACCTTCCATGTACGACATGGCAATTTCCATATTCCCAACGTCGGTGTTGCCTATTCACTCTCCACTTTGTAACAACAAACAGTTACCTTTGTACCTATACGAAGCAGTCGAGAGGAATGACGCCTTCGAGAACTTGTTCCTAGTCTTGTAGTGCGAATGAGGGTGGGTCATCGAGAAACCTCGCCAATATATAACGTCCTTCACAGAATCAGCGGATTATAACCGACAGAGAAGCACGGGGATAATGCGAAGACAAAAATTGGGGTGGAGGACACATGGCAGCACAAGCTGATCCATACAAACCGAAGAGGGCTGTCTGTCTGGCCAAGAATTACACGGTGAAGCGGTGGATCATAAATGTAAATGGAGGTTTTTGTTTACAAGAACCGATTCTTGGCAATCCAGAAAGCTGGACGAGTCGAAAAGTCACAAAGCGGCCATCAACGTCGATGTTATCGCATGGTTAGTGCGAGGAGACAGCTCGCCAAGGCAATTGCCCGAATCTGAAGGAGTGGTTGTGGACGAAAGCCGCTGTCCGGTATCGCAGTATTAATGGAGCTTGATGACGGGTTCAGGTATTGAGCAAAGATGCGGTAGTTCGCATCTCCGGGCGTGCATCGGTCACTCTTTAGAAGCTTCGAAAGGCCTCTGAGTTGTTACGGGGGCGTTTCGGCCATTCGCATGATTCATAAGAGTGAGAAAGTGGGCCTTTGGCACTTGCCTGGTGCCTAGTAATTTACGGCGTCGCGGCAGTGGATCAAGGGCCTTGCTCGTTAGCCTTGAACATCACCGCTACTTGGCCATGGCCTTGGCAGTAGTCACCAGCGTACCAACCCACGTCTCGGAGGAGCAGCTTCGAGAACTACTCTCATCTACACCGTCTTCGTTCAACGAAATCCCTCTAGTACTCGTCTATCGCGAAGAAAACATCTCCGTCGTCCTCGATCCACCACTGCAGGGGTTTTCGGAGGAGGATGCGGCCACAGGAACATTATATCTCCTCTCTTCGTGAGCGGGTGGATTTCTGGCACTGGCACTGTATTAGCACACTCACAACCTATTGCCCTACAGCGTACTCGTCTTCATGTCTACATCTGGAAGAGGGTTTCAAGTCCCTTATACGACCATTACCTTACACGCAATCTCTCGAGCCGATCTTGCACCTTCGATATATTGCCAACTCGATGAGGTCCAAGCCCTGGAAGAAGAACCTACCCAAGACGAAGAAGCTGAAATAGAGATGCGAGAACTTCGGATCGTACCGTCCACCGCAGAGAGCTGTAAGTCATGCGCGAATCTGTTAGCCAATCATTCATCATTCATATGTTCTCTGTACTCCAGTGGAACCCATTTTTGAGGCACTTTCGAAATGCGCATCAATGAATCCAGATCTGGACTCTGAGGACAATAGCGAATTCGATGATGCATACGTCGACGCAGACGAAACCGCGCCAGCCGGCAGCTTTGAAGTTTTCAACGGAACAGAGGAAGAGGAACTCAGTGAAGTCGGAAGGGTACGCAATGATTCAAAGAATACTCGCTATGTGCCGTATTAGACGCTCTTTCCCCCTCCAACCTCTGTCACTCAGGCTGCGCTAGCGCATCTCGAATCAATTCTCGTTTATCCTCAACTCGAGCACAGCGATGAAGAGACTGATCAACAGCTATCTAATGGGGTTTCGTCTTGACTGTCCGAAAATCATCACTGTTTGAATTCATCTACATTTATTCACAAAGTCGGAACCGTTAACCGCCAGTACAAGTAATTTCTGTAGGCTTTACAAGTGGGACTTGGGCCGGTCTGGGATAAATGGAGGAGGAAGCGAGAACTTGCTCGATGAAAGGGCAGCGAGACTCGGCGAGAAGAAGTACTCTCCTCCACGACTCACAACAAATTCTTGCGGTATCGTGAGCGGCGTCGTCTCCTCGCCTGGGAACGAGCCGATGTCAACGTGGTCATCCTTGGTGGGGTCAAGAGCCAAAGCCGCAGGATCGACGTTCTTCTGGCCGATGATAGGATCTAATCCAGATACTTGCCCAGCTGGCTTCGAGGTTGGCTTTGGAGGGAAGTTGGCAGTATCAGCCCAACCTACAAATGCGGTGAGTGGTCGGAAGTGGAAGACCATGAGAGGACGCACTGTGCTGGATGAACTGGAAGCCGCTCGCAAGGTTGCTCTGGTAGCAGACAAAGGCCAAACCGCGGACGGTATCTGTCTTGTGATTCTCCTGTTCCTCATCTGTGACTTCAGGACCGTAGGGTATACCGGAACGCATAATTCTGAATTCGTTAAGGATGCCAAAGTTGGGGGTGGGCGGATTATTGAGCGAAGCTAGATCGGCGCGTGGCATGGTCTTGCGAACGTGAGCATGGAAGGGGCACCTAATCTGCGAGTCGACATCCGGGAGGAACGAGAAGTTGTTGACTTTGTTCTTATCCTGGACGATGGCGGGATTGTCGACGACCGGGGCCAAGTCAACGGGGGTGCCGCTCTTCCACCTCCCAACCAACCTTGCACCTAGCAGCTCCTTTTTCTGGTCATGATTGAGCTCTGGATGTCCAGGGACGTTGACTCTGTCCGCCTGGCTATCCAGGAACTGGTCGAATTCGGGGACAAACTGATCCAGCTGCCTAAAGACGAGAAACGAGCCATCCTGGTGGTTTGCATAAGTGATAAGTTTACTATTCTACTCCCTTCCTACCTTGGTCCACGCTGGGCGGGTACTGAGCTGCTTATCTCCTGGTTGACCGAGGAGCAAAACGCCCGGGTCAACGGGGAGCATCGGGCTAACAGGGGCATTCTGGAGGTCTTCGAGTCCCTTGACTACAGGGTTGCTAATGCCATCTTCGAATCCGAAGTGTTCGTGACCCTTGTTTGGCTCCGGGCGAACCTAGAAGGAAAGGATTAGCAATCCATGCTATGACTGTAGCATGGGGTGAAAAAACCAACTTGTCCACGAATACGGAGGACTTCTACGATGGAAGCGCCGTTAGGGTCGTCAATTTTGAAGGCACCCTCAACGAAGTCGGATCGGGCTTCGACTCGTTCCCAGGTGTCACCGGTGATGAGCACTACACCATGGATGGATTGTTTGAACTCGTTCCTCCAGGCTGGTTCGTAGTGATTTGGGTCGCTTGTAGTCGGCTGCTTGCGACCGGGGTCGCCGAGGAATTCTGCATCGGCAAACTGCCCGAGGGTGAAAGGACCCGGCTGGCCAGGTATGGGGTTCCTTTTGTTGTCTGAAGCTAGATCGAGCTGGTCCGTGATGCCGAGCTTCTTGAGACCGGCGCTGGAGAAAGCAATGTTGATGCCGGTAAGTGGTACCAAGCCTTGGCGATGACGCTTGCGGTGCTCCTGGATGGCTTTGCGGTCTTCCAAGACTTTCGCAGAGGTGGTGATCAAAGGCAATAGATGTTGTCCAAAACGTTGCCGAAATTCAACCGGTTTGCGGATCTGGAAGAAGAGAAAGATCTAATGGATACAGTCAGAGCTGGGCCCCAAATGGCAAGGGGATGTGGGTGCTCCTTGTCGCTCCCGACGTACCTGCTGCCTCTTCGGCAAGCCAAATATGATATCACCTTGGATATTCTTCAAGTTAAGTGCGGTGGACATGACTGAGGTTGGGTTGTGAGATGATGAGTCTGACTCCAAAGTGGGTGGGCGCGACGAGTGTGAAGAGGGAGGCTCTTATATACTCTTATAATACTGGGTGCAGGGTGCCGGGTGCCGGGTGCTGGGTGCTGTGCGCCGTGATATCGCGAATCCCGAATGAGACGGGCCAATTGTATTTTTCGGGTTTGTGGAGCGCTAGAGCGCTTTGGAGGTGAAGGCTGACAAGCTCTCAAGCTCTCAAAAGGCAGGTCCCCTCTTCGATAGAACAAAGGTTAACTCGTAATTGCGAGCCCCGCATTGGATATTTCGGGCCTTTTGGCGGCTGCGTTTGAATAACCTTTGAATGAAAGTGAGCGCGCAGGAGATGACTGCTCCTCGGTCTTGGACCTTGCTCATCGCACCGGCACTCCTCATTGGCTGGCCACCGACGTTGTACGTCCCTCCGTAGCCACGTTGATGGCCGGGTTCAAGACAACCCAAGTCTACCTGCTCCCAGGTAGAGCCCCCTCCCCGCTCCGCATTAGACGCAAGGAATACATCGCGACTAGTGGCATAAAACACGCTACCGCGTCGTCATCACTCCTTTGGGGTTACCAAGCCGGTAAGCCGCCCTCAGAAGCGCGAACCACGAGAAGGTCAGTCTGCCTCAGGAAACAACGC
>Ga0307513_10004598_pt1 | contig 18384 bp, 23 predicted proteins | sample 15_EM_MG_FD_202174 | JGI IMG/M metagenome (GOLD analysis project Ga0307513, IMG submission 202174) | Populus trichocarpa ectomycorrhiza microbial communities from riparian zone in the Pacific Northwest, United States - 15_EM | ecosystem: Host-associated > Plants > Roots > Unclassified | place... | reverse complement strand
TGGCCTGAATCACGAGTTCGAAATCCCTGTCCAAGAATGTCTTGGAACGGAGTTTGGCCGTTTGCCTCCGGCGCGAGGGGCGCCCGTAATGGGTGGTATACTCTTCAAAGAAGACGCTCCCCTCGTGAGATGGGCTAGTGACGGACAGTATCTTTCCGCTCATTTGGATTTCGACAGTTATCTTCAGCTTGACTTGTCCAAGGTGACCGCTGGCGTCCTCAAGTTGCTGCGGGAGAACTCCATATCGCTGACCCAATGCGAGGGGCAGCAAGAGCTGGACCTTATCCGACATAAAATCGTAATTCATGAGGTCCATCACAAACTAGGTGGGGATTGAGGTTCAATACGCTGGAGAACGGGAACCTGCATCCATACCACTGTCTTGGTCCTAATAGACGCCCAAGCTGGGATCGAACCGAGAGAAATCCTGAAGACTAGTTCCCCAGTCAGTTACGCAGTCCTGTGGTTCGGAAACTTGGACGACTGACTATCCCCAGACACCTGTTCCTGCAAGGCAGCGGCCTTGCCCTCATCCACTGCCGCCTCAAATTCCTTCATGGCCTCAATCTTGTCCTTGGCTTGCGCGTAGATGAGGCGGTTGTCCCCGGTCATCATGCTGAATGCGCAAATCGCGGCGCGCGAGGGGACCGGGAAAACGTATCTCACCGTGGGGGTGGGTTCGTCTGATTCATTTCGGTAGGTCTGGGTTACGGTGACTCTGCACGACACTGACGCATCACATTGGTTCTGTGATATGGACAATGTGACAAGGGCAAGGGCGCTCATACTTACCGTCGACGACCACAGCATTAATGATTGTCTTGATCAGCGGGACGTGGGAGACGGCCTTGTCTCCGCCACCAAACACGACACCGAAAACACCGGGCTCTCTGCGCTGTCCAGCTGGAGATGGGTTCATGGTTGGGGAAAAGAAGTGTGGCGGACCCTGGTCACGGTCTATATACTACAGCAACGTACAGAAGACGTGCGGCGGTGCACGCCCCGGCGCGGCTGTGGCGGAGAGGAACAGAGGCTTTCCAGGAATGGATAACGTCATCCGAAACGAGGGGATCGTCGTCACTGGCCAGCGGACCGTTTCAATGTGATTGATCGCAGCGGGGAGGATTGCCGAGACTGGCGTGCTCACTTCGAGATCAGCGGTGATCAGCTGAGTCGATTACATTTCACGATCTATGTCAAGTGGGAGGCGAGGGAGCGGGAATAGTACATGTACATACATCATCAGACAAGTAGCTTGAATGAATCCGGATAAATACCGATAACGGAAAACATGAAGGTGGCAAGTTCCTAAGAGCGGAAATCACAGCCCGTGTTGGACATAAAGAAACCAGGGAATTGGAAAATAGCCAGAAGAAAACTCATCGCCCAGCATGGAATCCGGCTTGGTATTGGTAGTTCGCCGCAGGTTGCATATTAGGTTGTGGCTGAACCTGTCCCATCTGCTGGTACATGCCTGGTTGCATATGCATGGGGTTCTGGACGTAAGAAGTGGTCGGCTGCTGGATTTGTTGCTGTTGTTGCTGTTGCTGCTGCTGCTGGAGCTGTTGTTGGGCGCTGTAGTTATATGCTGGTGGTTGCATAGAGGTAGGGGTGGGCACAGGGTATCCGGGAGTCGGGTTCACGGAAGCAGTGAAATAGGGATGGGTCAATGCCTCGGCGGCAGTGATGCGCTTGGACGGGTCAAACTGTAGCAGGCGCTCCAATAGGTCGATTGCTAAGGCTGATCAGCATCTGGTGTTGAAGGGGTGCGGAATGAGCTTACCCTGTGGCGAAGCCTTCGGAAGCACCTGTTGGAACGGGATCTTCGGATACCTTGGGAATTGCTTGATAACGATTTCGGGCTTCGGGCAGTGGTCAGAGTCACCGTAATAGCACGCCGTGGCGATGGAACTCACCGAATCAGCGGAAATCTTCCTCAGAGTGCGATCATCTGGGGACCCAATTATCCGCATAATATGGAGCAATTGATCTTGGTTATCCCTTCCCCTGAAGAGGGGAACACCGGAGATCATCTCGGCAAAGATACAACCACATGACCAAACGTCGATGGAGGTGCTGTATGTTCGGGAACCGAGGAGGACATCCGGAGCGCGATACCACAGCGTGACGACCTGTAGGCGCCTGAGCCCCCAGAAGGCCGTGCAAGTATGACTCTACATACCTCGTTTGAGAATGTGTTGACTGGCACACCGAATGCTCTGGCGAGACCAAAGTCTCCAATCTTCAACTCCCCTTTTTTGTTGATCAGCAGGTTCTGTGGTTTCAGGTCACGATGGAGGACTCGATTTTCGTGACAGAAGGCCGTGCCCTTCAAAAGCTGGTACATGAAGCTGCGCACGGTTGCGGGATCGAGAGCGCCACGTTCGCCGTGCGCATCCATGTACTTCTTGAGGTCCCGGTCGCAGTATTCGAAGATGAGAACTAGCTTGGTCTCGGTGTGGATAACATCGTAGAGTCGGACAATGTTGACATGCTTCAACTCCTTCATCAACGAGATTTCGCGGATCGCGGTCGAGGGGGTTCCTTCCTCGGCATCGAGATGGATTTCCTTGAGCGCAACAATCTCGTTTGTGGTCCTAGAGCGACCCTAGGGTGGAATTCAGCGTCAAGTCATCCACGATTCCGTAGACAACGTACCTTGTAAACGGTGGCGTATGTTCCTTCACCTGAAGCGCCTCGTCAGCATCGAGAACCGATCCGAGTCTGTGTTCCATACCAAGTTTTTCCAGCTGTTAACCAGTTCAGCGTCAGATGGAGATGAACGAGCGTGGCGATCACAACACACCTGCACGTAGTTCATATTGGTCACAAACTATGTTGAAGGAAGCGGATTCGCAAGAGGAGATGGACGTAGGTGAGGAAGGGGACAATAGAGAGGGTCCGGGGTTATATATGTGCGGTGGCCGGGCAGCTGGGTCAAGGCGTCGGGATAGGGCAGCACGGATGAACACTCGTCCGCTTATGACAGCACCGGAGATTGCCGGCGAAGTTAAATTTTGACCGACTTGGAGTTATACCCAGCTCCTTCTCGAAGGCGAGTGGTGTATCTCGCAAACTCCTGCGCACTTTGTTGCTAAAACCCACCAGGTCTCGCAGGACAAACGTTTTCGCCGATGTCTACGAGCGGCGTAAAAAAGTCGAAAACAGCACGGGTCAAACCACCGAAAAGCCGACCAGAAACCACTTTCTCTACCGCACACGATGCAACAAGTTCGCGGGGGTTATCCCAATTTTCTCAGGACGGGCAACACCTTGCCTTCCTATCCCTTTCGGTCAACAAGCACCGATTACGCGTCTACAGCACACAGACATCTCGATCCATTGCGGAACATGTGGTCGAATCTGGACGTGTTACTTGCTTACAGTGGGCTCACCTTGACCTGACCGGAAACCAGGACACCCCGGCCATTGATTCGGAAACTCCATCCCCTTCGAAGAAGAAACGGAAAAAAACACGCGATGCCGCAGCCTTGGAGACGAAACATGCCTCGCCTGGAGTCCATATCGTTCTTCTTGGATTATCAGACGGTTCGATCTGTTGTTTCTCTCACTCACATGGGAGGGTTGTTCGCCTATTGTCCCACGCGAAGAACACTGCACCCGTGCAAGCCATCACGACTTCGAAGTCCCCTTCGTATGGGCACGAGTTATGGTCAACTAATGCCGACGGCACAATATTTTGCTGGGATGTTAGGACGGGCGAGGTTGTTGGTACTTGGAAATCCGGGAGCTCAACCCCGTACAGTGCGATCGCCATACGGCCGTCAACCGACGAAGATGCCCCGCTGCAGTTGGTAGCTGCTCATCGATCCATTCAACTTCTCTCCTTGGACCCCCCTCATCTGAATACAACATCAAAAGTGAAAGAAATAACAACCTTCACTGGTCATGCCTCTCTGATATCAAATATCTACTGGGATACTCCGTCACGATTCACCACCTTTGCTGAATCTGATAGGTTCCTCTATGTTTGGGAAGTTCCCGAGGTCGACTCAAATCAAGGCCACGTCCTCTTTTCCGCTCCGTTGGATTCCGATGTACGCTCTGTTTCACTCTCTGCGAGTCAATTACTGGCGATTTCTGCCAGCGGGCGGATATCCATTTTCTCGTTACCTTCCTCATCCTCATCCTCGAACAACGTTGTAAACCTCGAGCCCCTCTCTACTATCGCCGTTTCGTACAAGAAAGCTTCAGCGAATGTTGAAGTAATTTCTGCTTCGTTCCTCCCTCGTGGCCAATTGAGGATCGCAACGGTCTCCGGTGGGATCAAACCCGCATTCGACACTATTGTATGTAATGGGCTCATGTCGTCTATTTAATCCAAAGCTTACGATTCATATTACACAGCAATACCAGAGTATTGACGGAAATTACCTTTCGGAAGTTAATGTCATCCTTCAAGATATGGGGAATGTTCTCGTTTCGGATCCTTCCAATGAGGTTCTCATGGTTATCATATTCTCTCGAAGTCTCCTAACGCAGCATCATACAGGGCTCTTCAAGCAGACGATATGCTGAACCTTCAAACCTGAACATCCATTCTGGAGTAGAATTGGGTCGAGATCCCTCAGCAGACAACCTGGTGGTTGGCGAAACCGAAGGCGCCCTCGACGTTGACCTTGCTGAGCTTAGTCTGGGACAACGGCTCACTGCGGTATCCGGCGGCGACCAAGCGGTTCACCTTGGAGATTCTTCGGAAAGCGAAGGCGAGGGTGGCGGTTTGCCACGGCAACCCAACGGAAAGTCTAGGGAGTCGAAGAGCGCTGCACCGGATTCCGTACCCGCGAGCTCGTTGACTCGGACACTGATCCAGGCGTTACACTCGTCGGACTCACGGTTATTGGAAACCTGTCTGACCCACTCTGACCCACTTCTGATACGAAGCACGGTCCGAAAGCTCCCTCCACAACTTGCCGTGCCACTTTTGACAGCGTGCGTGGATCGGCTCGGGCGTGGACACAGAGCAGCGAACATGAAGGGTGGAGGGGGAGGCGCGAGTTCGCAGAGGGGTATCAGTCTGATTGCTTGGGTAAAAGTGGTGTTGATCGTGCATAGTGGGCACCTTATGACGGTGAGTCCTTACTTCACGCCGGTGTTTCTTATCTTTTGTTCCTTAAAACTCCCTCTAGATGCCGGATTTGATCACGAGGCTTTCGGGACTCCATGCGGTGCTGACGTCAAGGTTAGCCTTACAGGAGAGTCTACTGAACCTCAGTGGACGTCTCGACATGGCATTGTCTCAGATGGAGACGAGGTCTTCGAATGCCCCCACAGCCCCCACCACCGCTCAGAAGGCCAAACAGCTGGCGGTTCCACACGTGGTCAAGCGCTACGTCGAAGGAGAGAGTGAGGATGAGGAGGATGAGGAGGATGTAGAGGTCGAGATGGACGACGATGGCGGTAGTCTTGAAGACGTCGAACTCGGGGGCTTCGACGACATGGAAGAGGATGAGGACGAGGATGAGGACGGAGAAGAGGATGACAGTGACGAAGGTGGACCTGGACTTAACGGATTCATCGACGATGAAGCGGAGGAAGATTACTCAGAAGACGAAGATGAGGAAGATTTCAGTGAGTAGCAGGGCGGCTGCACCATGACGGGGTTGTAATATTTTGGGGTTTCAAAAAAGTATCAAGAAGCATCATTATACCGGGGGCACCATTGACTAGATTATTCCTTCTGCTTTTTGCTTGCTTTCGATTCTGAAATGGTAGTCTTGTAATGCCATCATTTCAGCATACGAGCAAGGGGGGTCCGTCTCGTACTCACCCCGCGTTTCCGCTTCGTTATTTCGGCAGTCGGCCCCTCGTCTGATACGGGAGTGGGGTCATTTTCCGGCTCCGACTCATCGTCGGTTTCGTCGATGTACGATGTACTCATCGAGGCTCCTTTCTTCTTCCACACCTTTACGGACGCCACTTGTCCGTTGGGGTGCTTCTGCAGCTGCTTAACGTAGGCGGATGTCCTCCCACCGATGGTAACCCACCTGAGGGTACCCGGTTTCCCCGATGGCTACAGAGAGATAAGGTAGTGTTCCAGCTCAAAAAAGAAGGGGGACTTACCAATGTGGGGCCGGGGCTTTGCCCTTTGCCCTTACCCTAACGAGACATAAGTGGGGGAATCCGGAAACGGTTGCTTAACTGACCCATCTGTACTTGAAAAGCCAGTCACTTGGGAATTTTGTATCATCCGCGTTTACGCTGACCGCAACCTTACACACTTCAGCAATCCAGAAGTGTAATTTCTTTATTCTGTCAGCGGGCAACGTATTGGCGCGCTGCTCGGGGTGGATGCGGGCGTGATATAGGATCTCGTCTGCACGGCGTTGCGGTATCAGATGTCGTCACGGGGCGAAGGAGAAGGAGGGATTTACCCGCCACCCAGTTCCCGACGCCTGCACTGAATGACTGATTCAGGAGCACTGCCTTGATGGGTGCCTTCCGCTTCGAGACCTGCAGTGTGAAGTCTTCGAGGGTTGGCATGGACAAAATGGGATCGAAGCCAAGTTCGGAAATCGGCGGTTCATTCAAAGGTTCTGCACATAGCCTAATGCGGCCCAGGCGTCTGGCATCTAGAAACGCAAGTTCGAGCGTCTCAGATTCCTCGTCGTTTGGATCCGCTAGATGCAGTATGAACTGGATGGGTGTTAACGTAGCTTGACGGAACACAGATGGGGTGCACGTACTTTCATGTACCGTGGCGGCCATGACTCGTCTGGTTCCTTTGGTGTTTCCTTATAATACATCGCAGGCTGACCCTTGAGCTAGATTCACCCGCTGGTCAGACGGAGCGGAGGTAGAATTCTATACGACCACGTACCCTCAGCATGCCGGTCATACCAAAATGGAGAACAGGCATCTTCCCTGGCCCTTCAAGCTCGATATACAAGACCTTCCCTGGTGAGAATGCTTAGAACGCGCTGTGCCGTTACGCACGGACGGTATCCTCACCACGCCTGCCCGCGGTTTTGACAATCCGGCCTTCTATCTCATTGCGCTAAGAAGCCTTAAGCGCGGAAACGAGAATTTCCCTACGTTGGACTCACAAACTGTTCATGGGTGATGCCACCGGTGTAGACAATAGTGTCTTCAACGGTCTCGACACGCGATATCTTCTTCCCAGTCGCGGTAGTTCTAATGAACTTTGCAGCCCTTTCAACTTCTGAACGCCCCGAGTTATTAGTCAGCCCAGAGGCGCGTTTTCGTGCAGTCCGGCGGACCTACCTGGGAGTTCTGGCATGAGGTTCCTACCGCAGCGGTGTCACGCTTTTGTCACAATTTCACGGAGAGGGATCGGTGTCTCAAACATGACGCGACGATGATCATGGTAAACGCGACAACCGCAATCAATTCTGATCTTATCAAGTTCCTGCAGGCGTTACACCACCGTCTGTCCGTTCTTCAGCCTCGCTGGCTGCCTGTTCCTTTGCTTCCCGCTCTTCCATTTCGACCACCTCGACATCCAAGGGGAAAGTCAATATTGCGGCGATTCCAGTGAGCTGATTCAGCTCTTGAAAGAGGTCAATCACGGTCCGCGGGGCGGATGGTGGAGTGGACTTACGTTGCCCAGATTCGTGCATACTTGAGAATCGAAGCACCTCCCCGCCCTTCTGCTGTACTTCCTCAACAAGGGCTACGTATTTCTTCCTTTCTTTGGGGTCGCTTGCCCTGTCCCAGAGTGTCAGAGAAGTTTCCGCGGACCCCTGTGAGGGTGGTAACAGACCGGAACAATTCGTCGGATATCAGCAATGTTCCTATGGCGCCGCGGTCTGCAGCCAATCGGACATGGTCTGGACCGTACCACGCTCTCATCTCGTCCGAACCGAGCATCTTAAAAAACCTTGGGGTACAATGTCGGTCCGTCTCCATCCCGGAACATCGGAGTTCTTGTGCCGAAATATACCCACTTGTCAAGCATAATCCCTTCACGGGCGAACTTCGTTTCTTTCAACTGTGATGTAACCTGAAAATGGATGGGCCAACTGGTCTGGGGATGGATCCCAAAGAAAAATCTCACCTCGGGGCTCTTGAGAACCTCGATCAAGGAGTGAACGTGAGGACTGTTCACATGTATTTTTATGAATTTGTTCCTGGCAGTAAGAAGGACCTTATTTCCAGTCCGTGTGGCCTCTTTGAAAATGTAGTCCGTCACGCTATCCCTGACCCAGCCTGGGCTGGCGATAACGATAACCCGAAGTGAAGCGGAAGCGTAGGGTATTAGTCTCAAGAATGTGGTGTAAACCGCGTCGTAAAATCGAGCCAGCCCCTTCTCGTGGGCGGATGAAGAAGACGACATTTTCCTGGGGATCGAGACATCTATCCTCTGTCTGACTACCGTCATATGTTGCGAGAGTAGGCAGAATGCCGCGGTGCCTGTCCAATAGCAATTGGTGTATTTGTGGTGTTTGTCACAAGACTGAATCGGAGACGACTCACCCTCTCCACAGACAATCGCCCCAACTTCTGCTCCTCTGCCCGGCACACAAGATTCTTCTACAGTAGCCAGAGCAATGCTATCCCATTCGTCTTTTTCAATGCGGATGTCCCGACTGACTTCAATATCGAGAGTATGAAACGCATTCATTTTCACATGAGCGTTCTCCGCCGCGACCCGCCCTGAGATGTGTAGCGCCGCAAATGAACTTGGTTGCTGGCCCGCGGATGCTTCATTGGAAGTTCCTCCCGACGCAGCAGCGGAGAATTCGACTTTAGTGACACGTATCGTGAGATTGGTTCGGATTCGTTGGGAATCTACAGTGCCGGTGGTGGAAACATTCTGCACGCGGCTTTGGTGTCGCCTTTAATGCATCCTTGTGGGCCGCAGGGAACGGGATGCACGAACCGTATCGCTGGCGCTCGAACCAAATCACCCTGGGCAACGTGTTCATGAGATCATCGCGAACGTGGTGGTGAGCAGTGTCATCGCCAGGCTCACGTTCTGGATGATATTGTACAGATGCCACATGTCCTCGTCATCTTCAGGCCGGAGGTTTACATAACCCTGAGTGATCTTGCATAAGATGTCCGAATCGCAGAGAGAGAGAGACAACACCGACTGAACCGGTCTTATCTACGTATTTTCCGACGAGCTTCATGACGAGATGATGATCGCAAGAGTCCGGTCGTCCACGTGAGGGAGGATTCACCCTTGCATCCCTCTTTCGTCCTCGTCGCCATCCACGACTGTAACCAGTTTCTAACAGCTTTTCCGTGTCCGTGAGGGAATGCATGGGAAGGCCCTTCTTTGTTTCTGAAATTCCCGGTGAGTGCGTGGTCCTTCCGGGGTCCCAGCTCGTGTCGCTCATACCCGGAAACGGAACAAAGCCATATCACACAGTCCACGCTCGTCGGACGCCCCAATTCCCCCTAACACATCGACGCTGGACCCACCTCAGGATCCTGCAAATACAGCGGACACGGAGGGCCGGCCAACCCCTGTTGCCACAACCCCCGCCACTGCAACTTTCTTCCAAAACTATACCCTAGCCCAGGACAGCCTCCGGCAGACCGCTCAAAGTTTGGACGCTGCTTTCGAGCGGCTGCGAGAGCTACGCCGTATCTTGCTTTCCTATCAACAAGCGATGGCTGCCCATACCAACCGGGGTGCTGCTGTTGAACCCGGCACCAATTTTGGTCCATCACATTCGGCGCTTGTCCTCACCGACAACACCAGCGATGAATCCACTTCGACCACCAATCCCGATCCCCCTTTATACATTACCGCCACACCTCTTCAGTGGTCGGAAATGAGCCCCTTCAGGTTCATCAGCAGACACCCAGTTGCAGTCTATGATCGGCAGAATGGCTCCTTATCCCCATCAGACGACAATAGAACACCCCCTCCGCCCAATCACGCTCGTTCTAGACCCCTCAGTGACGACTCTTCGACAACGCTAGCAAGGAGGCTTGCTGCACGACAGAACCCCTCAGCCCGTCATAGGTCCCAGATTTTGGGCTCTATGATCGATATCCTTAGGACATCACGCACTATGGAGAGCTCTGCGCCGCCGGTGGACCTCAGTCCCGATTTAGAGGCGACATCAAGAAGTTCTCGGGTGGCTGATATGGTCAGACAACGGCGGGAGAACCGTAAGGAAATCCGACTTTTCAAGCCTATGAATTATGTTTGACATGCCATAGACCCACGCCCCGTCCCCATACAGTCGGATCATTCCCGACAGTTCTACAATTGGGAGGATGATGATCGCGCTGACCGGAGTAGGAGCTATCGCGTACGTAGACGGCTGAATGCTGACGGGGACGAACTCGTACATACCGTCAACCTGGAGCCTGAATCCCCGCGCTCTGTGGAACCGTTGTGGGATGCGCCAAGGCGACGTCGGTACCCTGTCGCCCCCACCCCTCCAACTGTCGACGATTCGTACCGGGAAAGGCGAAGGGAGGCCAATCGCCATGAACCTGAGGTCATCGTTTTCTCCCGCATGACCAGCCCATCAGACTCGGAACCGCATTCCGTTCCTGTCAATTCTAGAAGGCCGCCGTCTCGGCGGCGTGGATGGGGTAAGGCCCGTACGCATGCAATTTGTTCAATGCGCTTATTATAGACTATTGATCGCAGCACGGTTGGACCCGGACGGCAACGAAATCTCAACCGACGAGGAGGAGATGATTGAACGCGCTCGGACGATCACTAGAAGAAATAACCCACAACCATTCTTCAATCTCTTCCGTCCAGTCGTTCGGGCATCAAACGACAGCCCCAGAACCTCCAGAGGGGATGGCACGAGCGCACTTGAGGCTCAGACGCCATCACAGTCAGACCGCACGAACACGGCTCAGTCTTCCGATACCACTGAAGACACATTAGAGATGGTTAGGTTTCCTAGAATCCATAGAGGAACGGATATTGAATTCACAACTCAGGGTTCCAACGGATCCGAGCCAAACCATGCTTGCGCAGTCGACTACATTAATCCCCTGCCGATGCCCCTTCACGAGATGATTGGTTCCCCAAACAGAACGACAGAACCCTCGAGACACAATACCAAACGCAAGTCTTCGAGAAGAGTCATTCGGGTCTCTCAGTCAATACATCTGGCAGGTCGATAGGACGCTTTTGATCCAGGGGGGTCTCCGGTCGCTCCCGTCACTATTTGCGCGAGGTTGTTGGTTGAAAGATAAAAGTCGGTTGAGTCGGATGCAGCTAAGTTAATTATTGGTTTGCAAGTGGGTTTTTGTACAAGGATACAATTGGGCTGAAGGTTTTCTTGTCGGTGACACGATAGATCTTTGCGTAATTTCAATTATTCATATGTTCGAAAATGTGGGTCTACCGTAGATCCTGCCTTGTTCAGCGTCATTGAATCCCGGAGAACGCGAACCAGTGGCACATTATCGATCCCTTGACTTACAATCATGATACGAGAGTCGTCTAGAGCAGCGCTCGAAAACCATGCAGGTGTCCATCCAAGGCGACTGCCGGGAGGATACGAGTGCGCGATCACCTGCCAGACAACGGGTTCTTGCATTGCAGAGCGTATATTCCGAATGCAAGCGCCACGAACACCTACCTCATGTGGATCGTCGCCACATTATTCAGGTGGTTGCGCTCGCCGCTCCCGTATCACCAACTAACTGGCTGACGAAGGCGACATAGAACCAGAGGACCTACTTTGAGACCTCGGGCAGGTGGAAGATTGGGGGACTGGCCTTAGGCCACTCGGGTGGCAACACTTTCAGACTCTCTCTCTTCACGGGCTACGCTCGTATACCTTCCTTATGAGAGGGATGAGTTTGCGCTGGAGCTCCAGCTTCTCGGGCGGGGGTCGCAAAACCCTGCAGTGACATCATCCACAAATAATGTTTCCACAAATTCACGCCGTGCAGATTAGTAGAGTCAGAACGGCCGGCAATAACATCATTGGATGACTGTCTGTAAGGCCACGATATGTAGACACGAGTCCTAATAGAAAATGTCGAAGGACTTGTAGGGGAACTGTCAGGACCCTGCCCGTCGCGCCGGGTCGTAGGCAGCACGAATCCTGGCTAGTGACGCCCTTCTACGATGTTTAGATATACCTCTAGCCCTACGGGCAGCCACCCAGTCGCTACTTCGACGGACTACACATCCGAAAATTACGGACGATCTACGACACGGGAAAGCAAAACAAACACAAGATGGAAGGCAGGAAATTAGACAACACACGGTACAAATCAACGAACAGTGGAACAACGAGACACGGAATAATGTACAGTTACATCGGGCAAGCCAGTACGATAGATGATGTCCTCGGGGAAGAGGAGAATGGATGGCAGCAGGGATAATGAGGGTACCATGACCAGGAATGAGGTGTCCACCCAGATTCGGGGTCGGTTGTCCACGGAAGTATATGAAGTGTGCAGGATAGTGCATCGCACGCTAAGAGGATAGGGTTAACACAAATAGCAAGTAGCGCCTTTTTCGTGAGCTTACCGTCGAAATTTAGCTACCAAGAGTAATGGCCTTTTCCATTCTCTTTTCGATCTTCCGGAGAAGGGCTCTACAGTCCTCTGCATCGTTTGCGGCCCCGAGCCTCTCATAAACACCGACACTTCGTAAAGCCTCAGACCTTGCCTCTTCAAACCTGCCTTGTCTAGACCAGAACCGAGCTCGTAGCTGCATTGCGCAACCCAACCGGTATGGGTTATTGGTCGCGTGCGACTCGGCACGTTCGAGACCCTGGTGTGCGTCGTCGAACCTGCCTCTGTCGAAAAACAGCTCCGCCAGGTCGTAATGGATCCAAAACAGACGATCGCTCCAATCGAAAGACGACGCAATCCTGAGCGCTGTCTCGAAGTGATCGATAGCCTTCTCTGTGTCGCCCTTGGACCGACATATCTTGCCGAGGAGACGGTTAGATTCGCAGACCGAAAACCGATCGCCTTCAGCCAAGAGACTGATTGCGCGTGATGCGGCTTCTTCCGCAGCGGCAAGCTGCTTATCGTCATGGAACAGAGAAGCGAGCCTCTGCAGAGAACGTGCTTGTCCGGATATGTGACCGAGTTGTTCGTAGATCGCCAATGCTTCTTCCGCCTGCTGGATTCCTTCCTCGAAGAGGCCAAGCGTCCAGTTTGCACCGGATATAATTCTCAATGTTTCAGCAACATTGTAGTCATCCCCCCGCTCCCTCCAAAGTTTCAAAGCTTGCATGAGGACCCGTTTTCTTTCCATACCATTACCAACTGAGCCAAACAACCGTGAGAGCCTGAACAAGCATCCCGGCTTGGAGGAGTGATCATCTGGGAGCCTTTCGATTTTTGGCCCCAACACAACCAGTCGCGGTTTGTGCCAGTGGAGGTACTCCATGAAATTGGCACAGACATCCCAGACGTCAACTGAGCTTGCATCAATGGACATGAAGACGTCAAGCAGGTGCTCAACGTTCACATCCTCTGATATGATCCATCGCGTTTCTTTGAAACCAGGTCGGTTGGGATTGATGGCAACCAATAATCGACGGAAGTAATGTTCCTTGGTTGTGCAGAGGATAGGAGATGATAGTGGCTCTTTGGGGGAAAAATAGTCACGAAGTGGCGCCAGCATTGTGATGAATCCACTGTTTCGATATGTCAGGGAAAGGGTGCAGAATTTATCGAAAATATTCGTTCTGTTGGAGATGGCAGGAAACAGCCAGTCGAGGTTGTTCTCATCGACGCCTTGAGGGAAGAAGGCGATGACACCAAGGAGGTCGCGGGCGTCAGGGCCGAGTTTACGGAATGTCGGTGAAGCGAGCGAAAGTTCGATCGTCGCCGCCAGGCTCTCATTATGGTCCGTCCGAAGTGCCCGCGTGTGGTGTGTGTCCCATTCCCTGACCAATCGATTGTAATCCCACATGTTGTCCAAGGCGACGGTAGCGAGTAGTGTGATCGAGAGGGCGTGGAAATCTAACCGCCTGACAAGGTCGTTGACAATGTCAGACCGTCCACCATGATTGTAGATGCCATAGAAGATGTTGCAAGCTGACTCCATTGACAACGTGGGGATGGTCGGACGCTCGCAGTGCCGGGGGACGTTGGAGATCCGAGAGGTGATGCAGAGACATATAGTTTTGAACCGACTCAGTTCTTCCACCACATCATAAATTTCCCGAGCATTTGTTCCTTCCGGGTCGAAGATGGGTTCGGCATTATCGAGGAACAGGATCATTTCCTTTGAGGATAGGAGAGGTCGCAGGGGGGTCAGATCCTCCGGGTTCTCAACACCTGCACCGGTGACCTGCGAGAGTCGGTTGAGGAAATGGGCACGCGACGCAGGAAATTGATCACAACGGATGAATCGGCGGTTGTCGCCAAATCGATTCTTGATGCGATCGTGGTGAAGGATGGTCAACGCGATAGATGTCTTGCCGATCCCTCCGGCACCGATGAGAGCGACAGGTGTCAGGTTTTCTGTGAGACCAACGATCTTCTCGATTAGCTCGTCACGTCCGAAACACGTCCTTGGCGGCGGGGGAGGGAATTCTCCGGGTAAGCTGGATGCAGATGTAAGGCGTTAGATTCGTGTTATGGTCGAGACTTCTGACCTAATTTGGTCCTAGACAGCATTAAACATCCTCCTGTTGATGAATTGTGTGGGACTCGCACTTACCGAGCGAACCTGACCACCGCTCTCCTCCTGAATCTTCGACATCTTCGATACATCATGGCGAATGTCGGAAACAGCCACGTGGATATTCACGACCAGCTCTGTCTGAAAGGGAACAGTAAGCGACGTCAAAGTAAGGACGATTGAACGCACGTTGAAGACAAGGAGAATCCTGTTGAGCTCCGCCTTCCAACCGGCAATCACTTCCTTATCGCTCCTCGCACTGAAAAGCCGAGAAACTGCGCCTCGCCCACCCTGTTTGATGACCTTCCGTTGGATCTCTGCCACGGTCCTGCGATCAAGAACGTCGTTGGTGAGCTATCCAAATCTGCATCGTCGGTTCAACCTACGATATCAACTGGTTTATCGCCTCACACACGGACCGACTGAGGTCATCCAGACTCTTTCCCTCCAGTCCCCGGTCAAGCACTCGGCATATATCGGCGCAGGATAATCCAAGTTCGACATATTCTTGTTCATTGATCATCGAGTCCTGGATAGACGTGAACCGGAATGCCATCATCACAGAGTCAGGGGAAGCGTACCCTGACCATCGTCAGAAGAACGCTGACGGAACCGAATGCTGCCTTTGCTGGCGTGATATCAGAGACCTCCTTCGCAAAATTCAGGACCTCGATGGCCACATTCAACGAGGAGAGGACACCACCCCGCCCTTTTGGTCGCTGGGAGTTTGGATCCATGGTCGAAACTCGAGGTGGATGGGAGGGAGAACCCGAGGCCTAATAGAGATGAGCGGCCATTTGTCATGGCACACCTCGTGTAAGGAGGCTCGTCTGATGGAGATAATCGTACACGCGGGCGATTCCACATTTGAAGCTGCCAGCATCCGATTGATTGATCGCTCAGACTCTTTGTCCACCACGCCTTCAGGATGAGTAGTCATAGCCTCCACTAGTAGCGTTTGATGTATGAATCGCGTCAAGATGGATAGTAATGGCCGTGGCGGTCACCGTAATTCTTCCCGGCGCGCACGACGCTTGGTGACCGTGACCTCCAATTCGGAGGCGGGGAGGATGTGGTTCGGAAAGTTGGAGTGTATTGGAGTGTACAGAAGAGGGGAGGACGGACGCGTAGATCACCCAGTTCTCCAAGCGGACTGCTTCTAAAAAGACCGGGCACACCGAGCTGTTGCGTTCTCGATCCCCGTCGCTCTCTCTCGTTCTACCCAAATCACTTCATGGCCGGTGTTATCAACAACACGTAGGAGACGAGCGCCCGTGCTGTACCCTCTTCCCCCTGAGGGTAACGAACGATCAACCAATTGGCCGGTTAAGACTACATAGAACAATATCTCTCACTTTAAGACCTCGAATATTGGGGACTGGCCTTGGGCCACTCAAATATCGACACCTCCGGGCGCTCTCTCCGCGGGCTAAACTCGCATACCCTTCTTATGAGCGGGGTGACATTTCGCTGAAACCCCAGCTTCTCGGGAAAGGGTCGCGAGATCCCCAGTGTCAGCATTCACGAACAGTGTTTCCACAAATTCACGTCGTGCACATTAATCAGCCTAGCCGCCGTCGATGACATTAGCCGTTACTCCAACAAACCAAACGTTGAAAATTACAGTCGATCTATTACACGGAAAGAGCGTAACAGATACAAGCCGGAAGACGAGGAATTGGACAACACGGGACACATCGATGAGGAATGGAATAACAAGACTCAGAATAATGCACAGTTACAGCAAATCAACCGGCACGATAGAGGATGTCTCTGGGGAATGGAATGTCCGTCCAGGTGCGGAGCCGGCTATCCACGGAAGTATGTGAAGTTTGCAGCATGGTACACCGCACTAAGAGCAGAGGGTTAGCACAAATAGCAAGTAGCACCGCTTTCACGAGCTTACCGTTGAAATTCAACCGCCAGAGGTAACCGCCCTCTTCATTCCCTCTTCGATCTTCCGGAGAAGACCTCTGCAGTCCTCGATATCCTTTGCGGCCCTGATCCTCTCATAAACGTCGGTAGCACGCAGAACCCCAGACGTTGCCTCTTCGAGCCTGCCTTGTCTGTACCAAAACGAAGCTTGCAGCTCCATCGCACGGCCAAGGCGGTATGAGTCATTGATCGCGTGCGACTTAGCACGTTCGAGACCCTGGTGTGCGTCGTCGAACCTGCCTCTGTCGAAAAACAGCTCCGCCAGGTCGTATTGAATCCAAAACAGACGATCGCTCCAATCGAAAGAAGACGCAATCCCGAGCGCTGTCTCGAAGTGATCGATGGCCTTCTCCGTCTCGCCCTTGGACCGATATATCTTGCCGAGGGTACGGTGACATTCGCAGACTGGGTATTGATCGCCTTCAACCAAGAGATCGATTGCGCGTGATGCGGCTTCTCCGGCGGCGTCGAGCTGGTTGTCGTCATAAAACAGGGCAGCAAGCAACTGCAGAGAACGGGCTTGTCCTGTAATGTCATCGAGTTGTTCATATATTCCCAATGCTTCTTTGGCCTGCTGCATTCCTTCCTCGTAGAGGCCAAGTTCCTGGTTTGCCAAGGACACCAGCCTCAGCGTGTCGGCGACCTGACGGTCACTCCCGCGTTCTCTATGAAGCTCCAAGCTCTGCACGAGGAGCCGTTTTCTCTCCACATTATTTCCGACTGAGTCGAACAACCGTGAGAGCTCTGACAAGCATCCTGGCTTGGAGGGGTGGCCATCTGGGAGTCCTTCGATCTTTGGCCCCAGCACGATCAGGCGCGACTTGTGCCAAAAGAGGTGCGCCATGAAATAGGCGCAAACATCCCAGGCGTCGACGGAGCTTGCATCAATGGATGTGAAGACGTCAAGCAAGTGCTCAACGTTCACATCCTCTGACACGATCCATTGCGCTTCTTTGAAGCCAGGCAAGGCGGGATCGATAACAACCGATAATCGACGGAAGTAGTGTTCCTTGGTCATGCAGAGGAGTGGAGATGATAGTGGTTCCTCAGGGCAAAGGTAGTCACGGAGCGGTGCTAGCATTGTGACAAATCCATTGTTCCGATATGTCAGGGAAAGCGTGCAGAATTTGTTGAAGATGTTCGCCCTGTCGGAGATGGTAGGAAATAGCCAGTCAAGATTGTTCTCGTCAACACCTTGAGGGAAGAAGGCGATGACACCGAGGAGGTCGCGAGCGTCGGGGCCGAGTTTGTGGAACGTTGGCGAAGCGAGCGAGAGTTTGATCGTTGCCGCCAGGCTCTCATTGTAATCTGTCCGAAGTGTCTGCGTGCGGTGTGTGTCCCACTCCCTGGCCAGTCGATTGTAATCCCACATGTTGTGCCATGCGACGGTAGCGAGCAGTGTGATCGAGAGGGCGTGAAAGTCCAATCGCCTGACAAGGTCGTTGACAATACCGGACCGCCCACCGTTATCGCAGATGCCATAGAAAATATTGCACGCTGACTCCAGCGACAGCATGGGGATGGTCGGACGCTTGCAATGCCGGGGGACATTGGAGATCCGAGAGGTAATGCAGAGACATATAGTCTCGAACCGACTCAGCTCTTCCACCACCTCGTAGATCTCCCGAGCGTCTGTTCCTTGTGGGTCGAGCACGGATTCTGCATTATCGAGGAACAAGATCATCTCCTTTGCGGATAGGAATGGCCGTAGGGGGGTCAGGTCCTCAGGGTTCTCGACGCCTGCGCCGATGACCTTGGAGAGTCGGTTGAGGAAATGTGCACGCGATGCCGGAAACTGATCACAACGGATAAATCGGCGGTTGTCACCAAATCGACTCTTGATGCGACCGTGGTGGAGGACGGTCAACGCGATGGATGTC
>Ga0307513_10004597_pt1 | contig 18384 bp, 10 predicted proteins | sample 15_EM_MG_FD_202174 | JGI IMG/M metagenome (GOLD analysis project Ga0307513, IMG submission 202174) | Populus trichocarpa ectomycorrhiza microbial communities from riparian zone in the Pacific Northwest, United States - 15_EM | ecosystem: Host-associated > Plants > Roots > Unclassified | place... | reverse complement strand
TATATATATATATATATAATGCTAATAAATTTAATGTTTTATATGATGACTTATGCATAATTAAACGATTTAGTCAGATCCCAATGCGATTAACCCAACTTCCGAACTTGTTCAAAATTATTTATGAATTTAATTAATTATTTACTTTTACTAAATTCTGTTTATATCACACTTATCCAACCTAAATATATATATTTATTTATCCCAATTAACTATTTGTAAAGTTTTTTATCAACTGAATTGAATGAAAAAAAAATATCATTATAGTAAACAAAAAGAAATTATATAAGAAAATATTTTAAAAAACAATTATATAAAATATCCAATATACTCTATACATATTAAGATATTAAAAAAAAACCATGTATATATAAAATATAGAATATACTGTATAAATATTTATTTGAAACAATTTATTGTACTTAATTTTTTTAAAAAATTATTAAAGATTATATCACATAATTTGATATTTTAATTATAAATTAATTAATTGAAATAATAAATAAGTGAAATATAATTCAACGTCTATAAATAAATAAACCTTTAAACAATTTAATGGGCCTTCGAATGGTATAATCTGGTATTAGAGATATATTTCTTCTTTTATATTCAATAAAAACAAATGCAATACACATCTTAAATGAAAACTTACGGTACCATCTTTTATTTTATTAAAATAAAAATAATTCAAAATAAGTATATTGCATAAAATTTGAATTTAAAGTTTTTTTATTGAAAAAACAATGCAAGATATTTTTTCCAAACATAACTTTATGTTAATTGATATAATTTTTTACCTGATCATTGGAACGAGTTATATGTTTACTAGAAGATTTCGAAGGCCTAATTTCCTTTAAAGTAAAAATTTTATACCAATTGGAGTTTAGGAATGCCTTAGAATAAGGCCCACAAGCTACTATTCATGATTTGTTATATTTTCCTAAATGATTTATAATTCTTTTACTTATATGGATTAGAACTCTTTTACTATTTTTCACTTTTATCTAGGATTTTTTTCTAGTTTTTAGGACTTTTATTTTTATTTTATTTTTGAATTTTCTTGTTGGTTTAGGTAATATTTTAAGTTTATAAAACTAGTAATAAACCTCATATAGAGGAAAACTACTTGAAAAAAATATTCAATAATAAAATTAAATGAATTAGTGTTATATGTGACAATCGTATTCCACTACCAGAAAATCGTCTAAACCCAACAGAATTACTGACGGAATAATTCTGTTGGTAAATTATGGTGATAATTACCGACGGCTACAAATCCATCGATAATTCAGTTGGTATATACTGACGGACTAATGCTATCAGTATATATTGACTGAATTACAAACGGAATATATAGATTTTTTTTAAAAAAAAGCAATTCGATGACGTGGAAGTTTTTTAGGGTGATTTTACCAACAGAATTATAGAGGGATTCAAACCGGGATCTCCGTACAGTGACTTGATCAATTTACCGTCAGAATGACCGACGGAATCATCGACAAAAGGAGTCTGTCGGTGATTCTATCTGTAAAAGTTAATATATCATCACTCTGCTGACTCTCTCCTCCCCTATTTCTCCTTTTTCTTCTCCATCTCAACTCTCCCCTCCCAAACTGCAAACAACCACCCCCCCTAAAAATATCCCCTTCTTCTCAACACAAGTCATATTTCTTTTACTTTTATGGTCACAACATCCGTGTTATGATTTATTGTGGATTTTTTCATTTTTTTAAGTAAATCTATCTTTTTTAATTTTAACATTTAAATGTCAATTTTTTTTTTAGTATATGTATTTTGTTAGTGTATGTACATGTTTTATTATTATTTCTCAAACAAACTTGTAGTATGAATGTATAATTTTGTACTTGTTATGGTTTGTTTTAGATTTTATAAAATTGTATTTTTTTTGTAAATTATTGAAACTTTGTTGAATTACCGAATTAGATGTGTTGTGATGAAATAAATAATAGCTTGTTTAACGGGTCCGTTTTAATTTTTATCAATGTTATTGCGGAGTTGTAATTTCTGTAAATCTATATGTATAAATTTGTATGGACGTTGATAATTGATAATGAATATTTAAGAGAAGTTTTAATTAGTTTGTTAGATAATCTCGAGGTAAACCAATATTTTTGCAAATTTATTTACTTAACATAGTTAATTAATACATGTTGTCATCATAATGTTATAGAGGTTCGATAGAAGTCATGGATGATGGTTCATGGATGTATTGAGATTCACCCTAAGATTTGCGGAGGATGGATTATTGTAATGGGGTTCAGGGTTTTATTAATTTCACAACATCTATTCTCAGAAATTTTACTGGAGGTGGTATTAGGTGTCCATACAGGAAGTGTAAAAATAAAAAGTATCTACATCCAGATGTTGTAATGATGCATCTTCTACACAAAGGGTTCTGGAGGATTATCTATGTTGGCATGCACACGGAGAACTATTTGTTCGTAATGAGAGCATGGTATGAGAGCATGGTAGAAAGGGTGGTTGGGTCAAATTCTAGTGCTAGTAACGTGCATGAACTTGTAAATGACAACAGTAATCCTTACAGGAATATGGTTTTGGATGCAATGAGAATGAATCAAGGTAATGTCATCAATGTCCAATCGTAAAAGAAGAACCTAATACAGATGCAGCAAGGTTTTTTTGATCTCTTGAAAGATTCTGACGAATCATTATAGAATGGTTGCACGAACCACAATAAATTATCGACCGTAGCATAGGTGTTCACCATCAAGTCAGATCACAGGTTGAGTAAGGTCGGTTATGACAAAATTATCGAATGGGTGAGAAGTATTTTACCTGAAGGGAATAGGCTGAAAGAGAACTTCTATGTTGTTAAGTCCATGATGAAACACCTCGGTTTAGGATACTAGAAAACTGACATATGCCCTAACTTCTACATCTTATACTACCTTGAAAATGCTGAGCTGACCGAGTGCATGACATATGGGCATTCCCGTTACAAACCCAGAACTGGCAGGAGAAAGACTCTCGTGGCATATAAAAAACTTAGATACTTCTCAATCACACCCAGACTGTAGAGGTTATCCATATCACAAAGAACTAATGAGCACATGACATGGCGCCAATCAGATGATGCGGTTGATGGAGTGATGATGCATCCTTCTGATGGCGAAGCATGGAAACACTTTAATAGTGTGCATCCTCACTTTTCAACTAAATCAAGGAATGTGCATCTTGGGTTGTGTACAGACGAATTCAACCCATTCGGGTCATTTGTTGCTCCTTATTCTTGTTGACTAGTTATACACACGATTTATAACTTGCCATCGGGGATGTGTATGAGGCCGGAGTTCATGTTTTTTTCTACGGTCATACCCGGTCCGAGCAGTCCAGGCTAAAATATAGATGTTTGTCTTCGACCATTGATTGATGAGTTGACACAGTTGTGGTCCTCCGGAGCTTTGACTTATGATATATCGAGAAAACATAATTTTGTTATAAGGGTGGCTTTGATGTAGACTATCAATGATTTTCCAGCTTATGAAATGGTTTCTGGTTGGAGTATGCATGGAAAACAACAAGGCATTCACGCTAACAAATGAAGGTAAATTTTTTTTTTAACTGCCACCGTCGTTACTTGCCAACGAATCATAGGTACAGAAAGAACATCAAGGATTTCTTTGTTGGCAGAGTTGAAAAGGATGTTGCACCCCCACGTCTTTCTGGTGAAGAATTGTATGATGTTGTATAAGAGTACGGTGACATTGTATTTGGTTTCCAATTAGGTAAGCAGAAGTTTCCTAGTTTTGGTTCGACTTATAATTGGGTAAAGTGAAGTATGTTTTGGGAGCTTCCTTATTGGTGGACCAATCTCCTCCGCCATAACCTTGACGTCATGCACATAGAAAAAAACGTGTTTGATAACATTTTCAACACCATCATGGATGTGAAGGGAAAGACAAAGGACAACATTAAAGCTAGATTGGATATAGCATTGTTCTGTAACCGTAAAAATATGGAGTTGGTTTTTGATGGGTCACGGGTCGCAAAACCTAGAGCAAGTTTCGTGTTAGAGAAAAATACACAACTACTAGTCTATAAATGGCTTAAGAGTCTGTGTTTTTCCGATGGACATACCTCAAACATATCAAGGTTAGTTAATATAGAGGAATGCAAATTATATGAAATGAAGAGTCATGATTGCCACGTGTTTATGCAAACACTCATTCCATTAACTTATCATGATTTGTTGCTAAAGGGAATATGAGATGCACTTACGGAGATCAATCATTTCTTTAGAGATATATGCTCCAGCAAGTTGAATGTTGATCACATTGAGAGGCTTGAAACAAATATCATCGAGACAATATGCAAACTTAAGATGATATTCCCTCCATTATTTTTTGACTCAATGGAGCATCTACTCATAGATTTACCGTTTGAAGCAAAAGTCGGAGGACCGATCCAATATAGATGGATGTATTCATTCGAAAGGTTAGATATTACAGTTGAAATGTAATTCATATATAAAAGTATTTTCATTGTTTTTCTTAAATGAAAATATTTGGTTAATTCCCCGCAGGTACTTGTTCAATATTAAGAAAAAGGTTAAGAACAAGGCACATGTTGAAGCTTTGATATGCGAGGCCTATATTGTTGAGGAGATCTCAATATTTATCTCGTACTATTTCGAACCTCATTTGAGAACGAGAATCTATCATGTTCCACGGCATGATGATGGTGGTGAAGTGTCTTCCAATGGGAACTTGTCAATATTCTCCAATCCTAGACTACCCACACCTAAAAATGTAATAAATGGAAGATATTTGTCTGAAATAGAGTTCAGACAAGTACATAATTATGACATTTTATTCAGTAAGTATATGTACTACTTAAACTTTGTTAAAAATATACTATTTATATATTGTAATATCAGAAACTCATATAATTTTGAACAACCTCAGAGGCAACATCGACAATATTTACTATCCAATAACTCATAGCTAATCGAATCCCAAATATTTTGATTACAAGATGAACAATTTATCATGTGGTTCAAAACACATGTAAATAGTATTACAAACTCGTTATCTCTTGCAAAGTTATTGTATTCATTAAAGAATTCTCGTTTACTATTCATTGTTGTACATGATATACAAGGTTTATCAAATGAGAAGAAGTGCTTCTTTTTCATTGTCTTTACTAAGCCTGGGTCCTGAAAGAAAAGTTAAGCACTACAACGGGTATTTTGTTAATGGATATGTGTTTCATATTGAAGAATACGGGCATGGAAGAAAGATATATAATAACAATGTTTGTGTTAAGGGATCGACTTGTAGTGAGTTTGAAGTTAACTACTATGGTAAATTAGAAGAGGTCATTGAATTGCAATATCATAGCGAGCATAATATAGTGTTTTTATTCAAATGTTATTGGTATGACACCACTAACAGAGGAATCAGAGTAGATCATCTCTATGGTCTGGTCGAAATCAACTCAAAAGCTAGACTCTGCAATGTAAACGATGTCTTTGTTTTTGCAAAGCAATGCCAACAAGTTTATTACACATACACCCCTTCCTTTGAAATTTTGGAGGGTCATTTCAAATAATTGACAAACTATGCCAACAAGTTTAAGACTCTGCGTGTATATACCGACAGACTATGAAAATTCTAGAGGGTCATTTAAAAATTTTAATGCGAAATTCAAAATTAATTGACAAACTTTTGAAAATTCACCGATGGAATATTTAAAAATAATATTTTTTAAATATGTCGTCGGTAAAATTGTAGTATAAATCTCAACGACCACCCTTTCAGTTCATTTCTCCTCTCTTTCGTTTCATCTCATCTTTTTTTCTCTCTCATCTATTGTGAAAATTTTAGTTGTTTTCTTGTAATCTTCAACAAATTAAAAGGTATGTATTTTCATTTAATATGCTTAATGATTTTATTTTTCTTATTTTTTCTTTGTTTTATTAATAATATATTTTTGTTTTGTTTTTTTATTTTTGTTTTTGTATTTTATGTAGATAAAGTCTTGAAATAAACACTATTAAGGTAAGCATTTTTTATTCCTAAAGTCTATAGTTTTTTTTTTAATTTTTTCAATCTATTTTATTGTATGTATTTCCATAATAATTGAATATTTTGTTGAATTTTAATTTTACTTTATTATTGCATGATACGTGTTTAATTATTTGCATTAATTTTAATTGTTATTGATGAATTTCTATAGATGTTAGTTGAATATATAAAATTAAATGTTATTTTTCCCTTTATTTTATTGTTAAATTTGTATAGATATTAGGTTATATATAAGATTTTTCAATGAAGTCAATTGGTTTATGGCTATTGTTAATATTTATAGGTTTGAAAACATTGGGTAGTTTCTAGTATAGGGGAGGTGTTGTCGAATTTTTTTTAACAATCAAATTTAATTATGTAATTATTCATATAAATTTGTGTAGATGCGTCGAATGAAATCAACAGCACATCGTGAGCTTATGGTTGCAGCTTGTTCTTCTAGCAGCGAGGATGACTTGTCTTTCGGTGCCGATCAAGAAGAGGCACCTCTGCCAACTCACGATGTTGCCTCTTCCTGCGCGGTTTCACAGCGCAGAGGCGGTGTGTCTTCATAGCAAGGTCAATTCACCCGCAAGTACCAGGCACATTGAAAGGACGACCTTGCAATGTAAGTTTGTTTTGGTTTTAGTTTTTTTTTTTGTACTTATAATATGAACAACTAATTAATATTTCATTAATTTATTTTATTTTCAAGTTCACAAATATTGAGGTCGTCCGAGTAATAACATCGACGTTTAAATCGTCGATGGAGATTTGATTATTTCAATGGAGTCAGGTTTTCAGACATCCTGATTGGAGACCTTATATCGATACATGGTTTTGAAGATTTCAGGTTGGTGTTAACTTCTAATTTCCAGCTTATTTTAAATAAATTATTTGTACACAACACAAATTCGATTGGGATAACGCGCATGATAATGTTGCGAGGAGGGTGTGGAAAATCATGCGCCAACTAGGTAACATCGAAAACAATACGATATTTTTTTTAAAAAAATTGATGTTTTAAAATCTAATTTGTCACTATGGAAGTAGGTTACGTGATTTTTTGTATGAATCACAAAAAAAAGCCAAAAAATACACGAGAGATAACGGTCTACAAGGCTGGAATGACATGGTGGTTTGGAGGGATTTCAAACCGCCATACATCCTGGTGGATATATGGTCACAATATATTCAGCACGTGACGTCTGAGCGATTCACACGACGCTCACAGTGTGGTGCCGACAACTAGAACTGAAAAATTCATGGTTCAATGACAATGCACACCGGCGGCTACATTCCGTTTGCTACACATGTGAAGCGGATGGTAAGATTAATTTAAATGTAATATATCGTTAATTAATTTGTTGTTACTTATAAATATAATTAACTTGCAACATTTTTTTTTGATACAAGCTATGTCTCTTGGACGTGAGCCGAGCCCAATAGAGCTGTTTGTAGAGACGCATGTGTGGAGTGAAGACCGCCAAAAGGGGGTGCAACAGTTCGTTGACAACCGCGCTCAACACTTCGTGGTATGTTCGTTCAACAATTTTATTTCATAAGTTATTATTTTCTTGAATTGAATATGATGATTTCTTCTTTAATTTTCAGGAGACCTATAATAGCTAGTTGAGGGAGAAATATGAGAACGATCCTTCAACCCATCCGGATTTCGATCCGGATTTGTGGATGGAGGTAGGATCCTCTGGTGGACGCGATAAAAATAAGGTGTACGGGCTCTCCAACACTACGGCACTACGGGCGAGAACTTGCGGGTGGCCCGTAGTATCTCAACGATTAGGAGCTCCCAATCAGTATTGAGCACCCAATCTAAGGAGTTCATGGCCTTGCAGCAACACACGATTCATCTCACTAGAAAATACGAGCGACTCTCAGCAGATTATGAAGAACTCCGCCAAATGGTCATATACATTAGATCACATATGGGTGATACATGTGCGTTCTTTTTTTGGTTGTTTAGTCCCGGGAACGACCAACCTCCTTCTCCTCCTCTAACTCCGCCATTGTTCTAATTTAATTTTTTTTTTGGAAACACATTAAATTTGTAATGACTATTTGGATGAATATTATTTACCTTTATTTTTATATTTTTAATGTTTCATACACTTTTATTTGCATAATTAGTTTTTTTACTATTAACTCATATAATTTTATATTATTTATTCTAAATCATTTTTAATTTGTTTTTAAATCACAACCGACGGATTTCCAGACGGACATAGTCCATCGGTATTTTACAGAGAGATGAAAAATATTTACTGCATATGCCACTATTATTGATGTTTATACCGACAAACATATGTCCGTCGGTATTTTACCGAGAGTTGCAGAATATTTACTGCATATGCCACACTCACCGATGAAATTATTTCATCGCTGATTTACCGCTGGAAATACAGATAAAATTATTCTGTCGGTATATTTCCAGCGGGAATTGTTTTTTTTTTGCGCATTTTCCATTTATAAAACCATCGGTTTTTATTTTTTTTTACCGAAAGAATATGAAATTACCGACGAATGGTATGTCGACATATGTATTCCATCGAGGATTTAGTTAGTAAAATTTTTTAAATCTTACACCGACAGAATTGTTCCGTCGGTAAAACTGTTAAATGTTGTAGTGTTTAACTTTAATCCTTTCTTTCTAGCTTCTTATCTTCTTGTTTGTGTTTCTATATGTGTTAGTTGATATCAGAGTCCAACGATCTCAAGTTATTGCTTATTGTGTGTTATTATCCCATGTTATTTTTTTGTTATATGCTGTTAAATAACCATCACCAGAAGAGATCCCAAAGCATAACATGTTCAGGTAAGAGGGGATTAAAGGTTCTCCCTCTAGAAAGAAACATTCAAGAACTAGTGATAGAAAACATACAAAGACAAATTGCATAATTGAAAAGCGGTATTCAAGAACTAATGACAAAAGATATGTGAAGATTGATTATGCTTAGAAAACTTTTAGGATTCGGCTATATGTATGAAATCAAAACATTTTTTGTTTTTTTAAAGAGGAAATTAATTTAATTTTTTTAATACTAGATCTGTATTTTCCAGTATAAATATACAGCCTAATATTATGCAAAATTAGTAGAAAAACAAGCGAGAAAATCATAATTGTTTTTTAAAAGACTTTTGAATTTTTTTGAATTTTTTTATATTTTTAATAATAAGAATAATATTATTATTATTATATTATGACCTGACCTTTTTTTTTACTGGGCTGGACCCGACCCAACCATATGGGCTGGATCTAGCCTAGTGACCGTAAGGTAATTATCATGGCATTCCATATAGAATGCAGTGGCCTGGGGGGTGGTTTAAGAGGAGAAAAGGAAGGGAAAACTCGCCTTGTTGGAGGAGAAAAGTTGATGGTGGCGTTCCTAGTGATGTAGGGAAGACCGATGAGTGGTTGGTGGAGGCGCTTGTGGCGGAGACGTGATGAAAGAAGATGAAGAAGAGGTGGCGAGGAGAAGAAAAATGGAAACCATGAAAATGACTGATTTTTTTTTCAGACTTTGGCTTTTGATTTCTCCTCCTTCATGCCATGAAATCCACCTCTATTTATAGATGTTAGAAAAGGGATATTTTTTCTTTAATGATGCCAAACCTTGGCCCTTAATTCAGCACGAAACGATCTCAACTGTTGATTCAAAGTGATCATCATGAAATGTCAAAGTTGTTGCAAAAGGCTGGTTAGGTTAACTACTTTGGGGCAATGCCATAACTGTTATGGTGTCAATCCACCAAAAAGAACCACACTAAGATGTCAGACCATCATTTGTGTGCAAGTTTTGTCAAATTTGATGAAGAGATGAAGCATTAGATGCCTTGGGAATGAGGCCACTCAAGCAATTTTTCATGCAAAATAAAGAAGATGAAAACGGAGTCGTTTTGGGCTTTTTAGGGTTTTAATTTAGGGTTTTGACCAAGTTTTAATTTGGTCCTCCATCTTTTATTTCTTTCAATTGCACACATAATTGACCTTAAACTTCCAATTTTATGCAATTTTCCCCTTGCCTAACTTTAATTTCAGCCTCGGATTTCAGCGCCTTTTTTCACATTAGTCCTTAGTCTTAGATTTATACAATTTGACTCTCAATTGACGATTAAACTTTTAATTTTTTTCAATTTCACCCCTGATTTCAATCAATAGAGTCCTTATAGTTCGACTTCTTTTCAAAATGGTCATTGACTATGAATTTCTTTAATTTATCCCTTAATTGACCCCAAAACATTGATTTTCTTGCAATTTTACCCCTGATTTTAACCAATTGACTTTGTAAAAATTCAATTTGGTCTCTTAAAATTCAAATCTTCTCAATTAAGCTCAAATTAGGCCTCACACTTAATGTTTCATCAATTAAACCCCTAATAAAATTAATTTGACTCATTTAAAATATAATTAAGTATTTGCACCTAATTAAATCATTCAATTGAACCCAAATTAATTCTTAAAAATAATTAAACTTTAATTTGATCCATGATTAAATCAAATTGGCCTATTAAGAATATAATTATGTTCCTAGGCTTAATTTTTATGCATATTCAACCAATAATAATTTAATTTGCTCTTGAATCTATATTGTCTCTTTAATTTTTTTTACTTTTGCCAAAATATCAGTCCTCTTGCTATTATGATTTTATTTTTTGATTTTTATTTTGGAAAGAAAAAAGGTAAATATTTTAGGGAATAACCCAAAAATGGGTTATGACATAAGTCATGAGACCCTAATATCTCTATAGAAAAAAGGTAAATATTCAAACTATTAAATCCAATTATCAATTAACTCAATGTTAAAAGATGAAATTAAAAACCAAATTCAACTAAAAATTTGAGTAGAGTCAATCAGGATTAACCTGTCAAACCTTGGTCATGAGAGTAGGATAACCCCATAAAAAGCAAATTAGAACAAGTTACAAAGCTCAATTCTCAATCAACCCAATGTTGAAGAATGAAATTAAAAAAAATCAATTAAAAAAAGAAAAAAAACACCTACCACACTAGTGACTCAGGTCATAAGACCGTGATAACTCCATATAAAGCAAATAAAAATAATTATAAACCTCAATTTATAATCAACCCAATGTTATTGAAAAAAAAGAATATTCAATTAAAAAAGGAAAAAAATACTAGAGTTAATCTAGTTAACCTGTAAAACTTGTGACCCGGGTTATGAGACCGTGATAACCCATAAAAAACAAATAAAATAAATTATGAAGTCCAATTTTCATTCAACTCAATATTGCAGGATGAAAGTTAGAAAAAAAAAGTTAATTAAAAAAAGGAAAAATAAAATGACCTGAGTCAACACGACTAACCTGCAAAACTCACGGCCCATGTCATTAGATTAGGATAACCATATGAAATCAAATCAAAACAAATTATAAAGTCCAATACCTAGTAAACTCAATGTTGAAGGATAAAATCTAATAAAAAAACCAAGTTTGAAATTAAAAAACAAAAGTCCTAAAAAATTTTGAGGATTGAAGTAAAGAAAGTCCTAAACAAATAAAATTTCTACAAAAAAACCAAGAATAAAAAAAATTAAAAAAAAAAAAGAAAAAGGACAGAAGTTGAAATACCTACAACAAAGAGGACCAAAATGTACTTTTCAATAGAGGAGAGAGAAAAAAAAGAAAAGAAAGAGAAGGCCTATCGACGATAAATCATCTCATAACTAGTGATATGCGTAACACAAACAGGGAGTGGACATGGTGGTGCTCCTAACAACACGAATAAAGGGCATTTTTTTACCATTAAGAGGAACAACATAAGTTGCTCAAAGTGCGTGGGCATCTCTTACTAGCCTGCACGTCTGCCACATACTCCAACACTATTTTCAATTTTAATAATATTTAATCTATGAAAAAGGACCAAATTGCCCTTCAAGAAACCAATAATATAAAAAACTACCATGAAAAGAGAAAACGGTCCTTGTACGCATGTTTTATTTTTTTTATTTTGAGGGTAAAATTGTTATTTCACTACACTTTAAAAAGTGAAAAGACATAAATACCTTTGTTTGTCAGTTAAAAAAACTATCATAAAGGGTAATTGAGTTATTTTATTGTGCTTAAAAAATCAACAAAGACATATATACCCCTAGTTAACCCTTAATGACCAATGTGTTGTGTGGAAATACCTAAATATCCTCAAAACCAAGACTTTTGATTTTTTAGGAGGGCAAAGACGACATTATACTTTTCCAGTGAACAATACAAATGAATGTGTTTACAATGGTCTTTCATGCCCAATTAGCTTTTGACTTGTGGTTAACACGCGCTGCGTTGCAGGCTAGTAGATTGTATTTTGAAACATGTAAAGTGGTTGTGTAAATAACATAAATTTTAAACGGCAGTATTATCATTAGAGAACATTTTAAAGTTTTTGTTTGCATAAGAAACAATAGAAGTTCTAAAAGCTGTTAGTTGTACTAAGGACACATGGTTTTTTTCTATTAACAAATGATAAAAAAAAAAACACAAAATGAGAAAAAGCCCTTCGTAGATTGAGTCTCTTACGTTGGTGTCCTTGTAAAAGGCCAGAGGTGTCCTTGGATTCAATAGTTATGTAACCAGAAGCAAGAGGTAAGTATAATATGAGGTGAAGTATACAAAGTAGCAAGTTATAACTGAAAGAAATTAGAATAGGAAACTGAGTGGGCTTTTTGTGATATGTAAAAGAACAATTATCGAGTATTGTTGTATTTATAGAAATTATAAATATTGTATATTTGTTGAATTCACTAGGTTTCTTTATTTTGAGAATTATGGGTGGTAGGTTAATTTTGAAACCTTTTTTTATGGTGTTCAATCGATGGTGAGTGAATTCTTGTTAAAAGAAAAGAGTATAGAGCGCATTGAATGTTCTTGAAATCCGATTACTTATTCTTAAAATGGTGTGGAACATTTTTGTTTCTTAAGCGCATTGAAGGTGTTGTTGTGTCTTACTACTACTCAATTAGAAGAGAGCTGGTACTTATCTTTCGAAGATTTTCACTACAACAATAAGAATAAAAGAATGTTAATTAATGATAGCTTTACCATGTTAGTGTTGTCTCTTTATTTTTTGTCCCTCTAAATTCTAAATAAATTTCAAAGTATTTTTCTTAGTAACGCAAATATAAATGGCCTAGTTTCAACCCATGAAATCTATGTTATACAATTTTCCAATAAGTTTAAACTTGATTGATTCCTTTGTAAAGTTAACAAGGTCTCTAGAATCGTGTCTCTCACTGCAAGGTCTAACAACATGACATGTAAGATAAAAAAAATTAGCTTATCTGAGTTTCAAATGCAAGGACAAATCTAGTAGAAAAAAAAGGCAAAAGGCATAGTAGAAAGAAAACATGACAAAAAAACATGTTTTCATGAAGATATAAAGAAAGCAATTAAAAAACATGAAGTATCCTTTTAGTTCAAAGATTAGCAATACCTAAATAATAAAAACCATTATATAAAAAACTATAGATATTTTAGACCTTTTAAAGTCATAATAGATTCAGAAAGTCATTTATTTAAAATAGAAGTTGTCATAACATGGAGAAAGATCATAAAGTGGTGATATAACTTGGTTTAGTGATTTGTGCATGAATATGAGTTTAAATTATCTAAATTTCGATTGTTGATACATGTGAAATAAAGTTAAAAGTAGTGAAGAAGAAAAAAATTATAATCTGCTGCAATCAACTTTTGCTTAAGATGAATAAAGAACATTGAAAAGGAAAAAGCAGTATAAATGTTATAGTTTAAATAGTCAGGAGATATGAAATTTCAAAGTAATATGTTATGATAAAGAAGAAATACCTTTCTTTAGAATCTGATTGAAAGGCCAGTGTCCTTTTTACATGTTGAATGTGGTTGTCTTGATAAGATATTAAAAGTGAAGGAGAGATTATTAGTGGAGTGTATGATGAAAAAAGAGTTATTTGTTTGGTTTGTTGTAGTGTAGTTAGGTTATCATATGATTATGAGATTGAGTTAAATACAGTTGTGTTGTTGAATTGTTGAAGTTGTAATGGCTCGATAAACTTTGGTTCATTATTAGTAAATACATAGGTGGCAACAATATCACACCTATTGTTTGTAGATTTGAATAATCCAAACTTAAGTTGGAAAATATTAAACTTGTTTAGTTTCTCTGTAAGAGAAGGAGGAAGTATGTGAGGATCCTAGTATTTCTAGTTATAGACAAAATGATGGGTTGTAAAACAAAAAAAAAACTCAGTTGTTTTTCCCATCAAAACAAAACTGGTAACATTATTTTCATCTATGATGAAACATTCTATCTTGAACTTGTATAGAGTATTTTTTTTCTTAAGAATTTGAAAAGGAAGTTATTTTTTCTTAAAAGGGGAAAAGAAACTCTTGTGATCATTAGGAAAAAGAAACTAGAATTTTATGTAAAAGCGTTATTGAAATTGATAGAAAGAGATGTAATCTAAAAATTAACACTAATGTTATGAGCATGTTTCTAATTATTATAGAAACATATTTTCAATTACCATCATATGGGCATTCCTGTGATGTATTCATGTGTACCACATATGAAGCAACCTTGATATACTTTTGTAACCTTTCTTATGCATTTTATACATTTATTATACCACCATTGTGATTCTAAATCATAATAGATGATTGAAGCACGACAAGTGAATCTGACATCATGTGAATAAAAAATAATGTTTTTTTAAAAAGTTGAAACTTTTATGGTAAGGGCATCAATAAAGGACCATGATTGCCTTTATTATTTCAATGCAATTAGTAGAATTTCTATAAAGTATGAGTTTGTAACGAGGCATTATTTTAAATGATAATGCATAGGGTCTATGCAAAGAATTTCTTTAATGGTTTTTTCTATTTTTCTCTTCTTTTTTTTTGTTGTTTCATGGTTAATATAGCATATATAATGTATGGAATGACCTGTACATCTGTTGGTACTTCTGCGAAGCTGCAGTGAAAAGGCATGAAAAATAAGGTTATTTCAATAGTTGAAAAATATAAACTAAAGGCCTCGTGTTTATCTTACTAATGTTTATAAGTCAATGTCTGTGGCATCTCTGGATTGAAGTAAAAGAGTGAAACTAAGTTACTAGACAAATTCAGTTTCCCAATAATTTTCATTGTGAAATGGAAGATGAAGTGATGACATTGTAGTGGGTAAAAAACATTGAAAAATATTAAAATCAATCAATGAATGCAATGTAGCACTTGAAATGTTAAATAAAGTGATGACTAAAATTTTACCATAGAATCCATTGACTTGAAAACCAGCAAAAACAACAACTATTGGAGGTTACAGCTCTTAAATTGAAGCTTCATTGAATTGGCATGCTATATCTCTCCACAATGTAACTTGAAGGTCATCTCCTCTTTTAAAGTAATGGATTTTTTTAATTAAAAAGACAGATAATAATTGTCACACCCGGACATCGCGGCAACCAATTAAAAAATTAATTTAATCTCAATGGAAAAAGAACAGATATCTGGCATCTTGTTCTTTGGGGGAAATGGTCTAGTTCAAGGAGTCACCACCTAGTATTATGGTCACTAGAAACCCTAACTAGTCAACATAGATTCTTTGGTACGAGACTGGTTACACGAAAGAGAAGATACTATCACCCCTTAAGCGTCCTACCTGAGGTAGACTGCATCGCTAGTTTTGTCTTAAACTGCTAAAGATTTGTCTTTTGTTATGTTCTTATGGTCTTCCTATAATATTCCTGACTCTGGCGTCAGTGAATATTCGCCTATGAATATTTCCAACTCTAGCATTGGTAAATACAGTGCAACCCAAAAAGTACGATATTCCTGACTTTAGCGCCAGTAAATAAATCCGCAAAATTCTTTATTAAAAAAAAACTATTTTTTTATTCTCGTTTTATTTATGTAGCTCTGTCTCAAAACTTTTTAAAAAAGGGTCGAGTCACTAGTCCAAACCAGTGACCCGGTGTGGCCACTGTTGCATGCATGCTATAGTGGCAAGGTAATTAATTTGGCAAAACAGGGAAGAAAACTTACCTGGTATGGGACTTTAGTTGCTGGAAACGAGGTCACGAGGCAATAATGAAGAACTCTTGTTGTTGAATGAAATTTACAGGGTGCTATTATTGTCGGCTTGAGGCTGGCGTTCGGCCGAGAGAAAAAGAGATGTTTATGGCTGATTAGTACTTAAAAGTGCATTTTTATCAAGGTTTTATATCATCATTTTGCACTTGAAGTATCAATAACTCCTTAACTAAAGCATGTTTTATAATAACATATCTAATAATATAAGATACCTTTAATTTATGGTAAATATTCACCTTAAATACAGGCCTATCACATAAATGAAAGAATTGATTGATGAGTTGAAGTACTGAAATAGAAAGGACAAAGAGATGACCAAACTTAGAAAAGAGATGATTGGTGCAGTCCAAACTGGAACACTGTTCGGTAATCAGGTCATATCTGGAGCTGTAGATCTCGGATTTAGGTCTGCCTTATATGGATGGAAAGCTAAGATATAGGCCTACAACTTTCATGAGGAGTCCAAGATCTAACAAGGCCGTTTTCAAGTCCAAATTATAGCAACAACGAAGCAGTTTGAATCTGTCCTGCAGCCCAGACACTGTTCAGTGTTCAGCCCATATCTCGAGTTCTAGGAGTCCAAATGATCTCCAATTTTTACCCTGGAAAGATGAGACAATTTCCTAGAACTTTTATGATTTAAGTTTGTTCAAATTATGACATTATCAATGACCTTTTTGGTAGACAAGAAGATAAGAATTGTCACCAAGTCAAGATGTGGCCACCCACTCATCAATTAGTCAACAAATCAATAGTTTCGAATTTTGGCCTATAAAAGGAGGCATTTGCCATGTATTTAGGTATCTTGGTGTTCAGATCAAGATCATGCTTTTGCTCTCTCTTTATATTTTGTAATGCTTAACTTTTGCTTATATTAATTTCTTGCTTATGCTTTTCATTTCCTTTCCTTGTTTATTTATGTTTCTCTCTTTCATTATATTTAGCTAAGTTAATTATGTCAAGGTGAAAAGGGTACACTAATAGTGTAAGAATAAGTATAATATAAACTTAACATGGACCTTAATGTTGGATACTAACATGCTTTATATTTGTTATCTTGTTCACTTTTAATACTTTGCTTGTTAAATGGTTAATTTAGATTTATGTTGTATAACACTTGGTACAACAAATACTTGGCACTTTCGTAGCCTATACTGTATGGTATAACCGACACCTGAGCTATGAAAGGAACTTGATTTGTTGTTAACATAAGTTATAATCATGAATGCCTGACAACATTTACAAGTATTAGCATTATTCGAATAAGATAACTAATATAATCATGTTAACAATTTATAATCTGATTGGAACCTCCTTTGTGTGTGGTTTCCAATTGAATAATAAGAGTTTATACTATACTTGTTTGAAATACCATTAGTGGATCCTCTAACCTTGATATTTGTTGTTATCATTGTTTAATCCTTATGTTAATCTTCCATCTCAAAGTTCTCATCAACTTCTTCTTCTTCTTCATCTTTATTATTATCATTATTAATAGTATTATTGGTATTATTATTATTACTTCTACTACTACTAGTATTATTATTATTATTATTATTATTATTATTATTATTATTGTTATTGTTATTGTTATTGTTATTGTTATTGGTATTGTTATTGTTGATACTATTGCTGTTGTATTATTTTTTTTTATAATTTATACAGTTAACCTCCTTGTGGTTTGACCTCGGTCTTGTCGGGTTATTTATTACTTCGACACTCCTGCACTTGGGACAAGACATCAATCTTTTGGTCGTGTCAGTCAGCGAAAACTGAGTCGCTGCAGACTCAGAATTCGTGACCAACACAACTTTTAAAGGTCAATGAAAACTGAGTAGGTGCTGACTCCGAAATCATCAACGAAACACCTTCCACAGGTGACGCCTAGATTCGTGAGAGCACACGACCCCTTTTGATACAGAAATAGTCAACAAAAATTGAGCAGCTGCCGACTTTGAAATCATCAATGAAACCGCTTCCACAGGTGACGCGTGGATTCATCAGCGCTTACAGCATTTGTTTACTCAGAAAAATTCAACTAAAACGGAGTCGGTGCCGACTAGGAAATCGTCAACGAAACATCTTCCAAAGGTGACGCACGGATTTGTCAACGCGCCCAGGCCCGTTGACTTAGAAACAGTCAATGAAAACTGAGCCACTATCGAATCCAAAATCGTCAACAAAACTGATTCCAAAAGTGACGTGTGGATTCGTCAACGCCCACAGCCCCTGTTGACTAATAAAT
>Ga0307513_10004596_pt1 | contig 18385 bp, 21 predicted proteins | sample 15_EM_MG_FD_202174 | JGI IMG/M metagenome (GOLD analysis project Ga0307513, IMG submission 202174) | Populus trichocarpa ectomycorrhiza microbial communities from riparian zone in the Pacific Northwest, United States - 15_EM | ecosystem: Host-associated > Plants > Roots > Unclassified | place... | reverse complement strand
TAATATGAAAGTTAAAAGATATAATTTAAAATTAAATTTAAAATTTATTTATATGAATATTTTTAATTTTCAGTTTTATATGTTACTGTTAAAAATTTATTTTTTTTAAAAGTAAATTCAAATTCAAACTTTGAAAAAAACCATCACAAATATCAAATTAACAACAAAAGGTCTAAAAAATCAACAAATATAAAAGAGAAAATAGAAAAAACTTTTAAATAAACATACCTTTTAATTTCAGCTAATTAACACAACCGATGTTATTAATTAACCGGAGAATAATTGATTCTTGTTTTTTTAAATTTGAGAGAAGGGTGAGACACAATACAAGATTTTAAAATTTACAAGTTTTTTTCCATTTGCTTTTTAAAGGAAAAAAAACTGTTGGCCAACGGCTATAAAAATAGCCGTTAGCAACGGTAATTTTATTTGACCATTTCTATAGAAACATGTAGAAATGGCTTTGCACAGGTTGAATAGCTATTTTAGCTATTCATTTACCTGCACCGTTGGAATTGTTAAAAGAAGAAACAAAAGTTAAAAGGACGCTTTTTTGAATTTAGCTCTTCAATTAGCTCTCCGGCTGGAGATGCTCTAACAATTCCAACGGCGCAGGTAAATGAATAGCAAAAATAGCTATTCAACCTGTGCAAAGTCATTTCTACATGTTTATGTAAAAATGGCCAAATAGAAGTACCGTTGCCAACATCTATTTTTATAGCTGTTGGCCAACAGTTTTTTTTTTCTTTAAAAGCAAATGGAAAGAAACTTGTAAATTTTAAAAGCCTCACCCTTCTCTCAAATTTATATTACTTTTATAAATTACTCATATTAATTATATAATTAATAACATCATAATTATATAAAATATCCAAATTAGTTATATAATTATATTAAAATTAACTTAACATGAAATATATTAAAATATAATTGGCTTTTCTAAATAGCTTTTTACCATTGAAATGCACATAATAAAAAAAACTCTATTTATACTATTCAAAAAGCCATTTTATCAATTTGGCTCTTTAATTTAGCATTTTGCATTGGAGATGCTCTTAAAAGAAGAAACAAAAGTTAAAAGGATGTTTTTTTGAATTTAGCTCTTCATTTAGCTCTCCGGTTGGAGATGCTCTTAGGACTAACAAGGCCATCATTTCCTCAAACTGGGCTGTTAGGAGGTGTACACCTGCCCTGGTTTGAATCCCACAAATACATTATTTATAATGAAAATATAAGGTAAGGACATGATATGTCAATTTTTGTACCATTCGTCATTAAGTTGTCAAGCTATTTTATTAGTAAGTTCAGAAAAAGATTCAAGTATTAATCTTTCTCTAGTAACATATTGGATACTGTAAATTGTTTCAGAGGATTTTAAGTCAGAATTTTGCTGAATTGTCAAGGACTCGATTTCAATTCTTCCATGGCATTAACATGTCTACTTCTTTGCAGGTTACTGTGTTTTTATGGACGCTGAGCATGCCCTTGATTCATCATTAGCTAAGGCTATTGGGGTGAACACTGAGAACTTGCTTCTTTCGCAACCTGATTGTGGCGAACAAGCTCTCAGTCTTGTGGACACTCTAATCCGGAGTGGTTCTGTTGATGTCGTTGTTGTTGATAGTGTAAGTAAGGTGCTTTATTGGCTCGTAATCTTACATGTTATCAAGTCCTCTCTTAGTTATAGTTTCTTGTATTCAATGGATGAGGCTTTGTAGTTATAGTTTCTTGTATTCAATGAATCAGTGTTTGTATAATGTAATACTTGGTAAGATAATTCATTCACTTTACCATCCCCCTCTTACTCACCTTCTCATATGTCCTATTTAATGGTTATCATCTTAGCAGAGTTGTGTTAACCATTATGCCTGCAGCTTTTGCTGCAGATAGCGCGAGCGCACATGTATTAGACATCAATGCTTGGTTAAAGTTTATTTGTTTAGAATTATCCATACCATTGAATTTCAGACTACAGTTTGGAATTAAGTCTTGTTTTTATTTTTCTATTGTGAATAATGACAGGTAGCTGCACTTGTGCCTAAAAGTGAACTTGATGGAGAGATGGGTGATGCTCATATGGCAATGCAAGCCAGATTAATGAGCCAGGCACTTCGCAAACTGAGCCACTCTTTATCACAGTCACAGACTGTTCTGATCTTTATCAATCAGGTGCTATTTTGAAGTATTCCTATCATTATAGGTTTAGGAGATCTGTACTGATTTACCGTGAAACTATAAAGATGTATTTGCACATTCATTTTAGGTACTGGCTTAAAAGACCCAGCAGTTATTTGCATTCAAAACTAACTAAAGATTGGTCATTTACCAAATCTGGTCCAGATGTCATGCCAAATGGATTTTTGTCCCAATCAAAGAAACTTCTCATATGAGTTTTCATTCAGGCTGTCAATTTGGCTCAGTAGAGTAAAATAATTGCATGCCAGGATTGTAATTGAGTTGAGTATTATACTGTTCAGGCTTGGTTTGTTCAAATTAAAATCAAGTGAGTTGGACTCAAGTTTATTATCCTGCCAAAAAAATTTAGAAGCTTCGTTTACTACCTCCTTGAATGAATTTGAGCTTGTACATGAATGTAATGATTAACTAATGTAAACAATCCCCATATATATATATATATATATATATAAGTATCTTTGGTTTATTTAGTAGTCCTAATTGATGCTTGTGGTGGCTGACCTACATTAGAGCTTGTTCAAGGTTTTGGCCAGAACTTGTGTGTAATGGCTGTCAAATTGAGATTTGACTCGTGAATCAAAAGGTCAATTTTTGGGATTGTGAATCTTATAAAATTGTGAATCATAAAATTTAGTAACAAATGATAATGACATTAATAAAATATAAATAACATAGTAAATCTTGTCATTTAAATTTTTAGTTCTTTGTCATTTCATTACTTAAGTCTCAAAATTCAACATATTGTTCATTGCTACTTGATTATTCTAAAGACTCAATGATCTTGTTCTTCCCCAACATTGATGTAATCTTTGTAGTTCCTTGTCTTTGACACTCTTGCTTTCTTTCACTGTTTTCTTTTTTTGTGAAAATTTAATTTATAATTCATTTAAGTTTCTAGTAGAAATATTTATTGAAGAAGATTGTTTACATGTTGACATACATGATTGTTTACATGTTGACATACATGACCTCTTGACTTAGCATTCCTATTCTTACCACCTCTCTTAAAATTATGCATTTTATTTCAATTTTCTATTCGAGAGGACTTGTAAAGCTCAATGAATTGTATTGAATCAAATCAAATCCTTACTGAATTGTAAGATTCAACAGAACAAGGAGATCTAGAGAAAATAGAACTAACATAAAACTAAACAATCTAGCTACCATTGAAACAGTAGAGTGAAAGTAGGATGAGGCGTGCCTTTACCCTTCGTGTTAGTAGGAGTGGATTAGTTAGAATGGGTTCGTGTGAAGAAGAGGTATTAGTCAGCACCTTTGGGCTTGTGCCAGGTAAGTTAAGAAATGACACACCAGCAGGTAACAAAGGAGATTTCTGTGATCTTCACTGTATCTGTGTTGAAGATGCGACAAAGTGTTTGAATCATTGTGGATTGTCCAAATCAAATGCCTAGTGGCATGATCAAAGCCAATAGTCATAAGCTATGTCCTTCATCATGATGTCAAACAAAACTATCCATGGAATTGTTATAATGTACCCAAGCAAGGAGTAAATCAATTGAAAGCCATGTTCTTTCTAGTAAGCAAATCAAAGGAGTTGTCAAGCCTGGGCAAGCTAATTTTCAGTGGTGTATCAAAGAGTTGCAGCTGGGGCACTAGTTAAAAGGCAGTTAGGCTCAAGTTCAGTTTCTTAACAAGATATCAGACAAGGTTGGGAAAACTAGTGAATTAGTTGAAGTTCAACCATCTCTTGTTTGTGAAAGGATAATTGCTTTCTGTCTATCCAATTGCATAAGCACATCCGGTTCTAGCGTCGAATGGGAGTCCTCTTTATTTTTGTCTCTTCCATCTTTAGAGTTTCTTATTGTGTTTAAGAAGCCCCTAATCTTTTCTATCAGTACTATTAGTGAGCTAACATGCTAACAGTAGTTATAAACTAGTCTTTATTAAGCTTTCCTTTTTACCTAGCATGATAACAAAATAACTAATAAGCTTAGAAGACTAGTAGTAGTTCTACTAATAGGACAAGACTGAGTTGGATTTTCTTGTCCTTTGCATTTCTTCCCCTGATCTGATTGTGCTCATTTAGAAGGGCCTAAAGAATGTTACTAGTTATCTGAGGCAAGCGCATAAGAGAGCAAGCTTGTATTAGAGAGGACCAAGAATAAGAAAGGTTCAACTCGTACTAAATCTATTGGCACTTTAAAAAAATTTCTAAATGGAAAAACGTATCTACTGTGTTGACCCTTTCTAACTGAAAGACCAACACTCCCTTTAGTCTAAATAGCTAGATAAACTCCCAGCCAATAGGCAAGGACAAGCTATTTGTCTTTCAAGCAAGCTATGGATAAGAGGGATAGGTCAAAGGTAAAGGACCCAAGTTATTTGATTTGAGACTCTAAGCTAGTTCAATTCCTTTTCACATTGATGCCCTCATTGAAAAACTAGTTGTCGAGTGTAAAGAGAACATGAAAGTTGCTCAACAAAAGAAATACAATGATTTAAACTATGTTGGTTCTTTTGATTACACGTTTGATATCATCACAAAGGTAGAATTGTACAAAGGATACATGGATACAACACATACTGATGAAGCAAGTTAACCTTTGCTATTCATTACTCTGGAAATTGATGGAAGAGGAAAAAAAATTGCCAGTAGATGTTTCTGGTGCAAGGTTTTTTATGGAGGAACTTAAGCTAATTTCTAGAATTGTTGTACACTTGGGAGTGAAGAAAGAAAATGGGTTGGCGATTCTTGATTGGACACATGAGATCGAGGCAAGAATGGTTTTGGTCCAAGGATGGGTTTCCTCCTACTCACAAAGAATGATACAGGAGTTGTGTTTATAATTTATTTTATTTTGCTTATGATATTGAGGATGTTTAATTAATCTAGGGTCGTGTGATTAGCATCTGACTTTTAAAGTATTTCCTTGGAGGTTAAGTTATTTTAATTGGAGCCCAAGACTAGAAATCCTATTCCTACAAGGATCTAGGGCTTTAACTATGTATAAATAAGGGTGCTAGGGTTATTATATAGACTTTCTTTGTTATTTTATCAATCTATTCAGATTTTAGAGTATTCTTCTCTTCTTTTTTTTTCGTTATGTATTCTTTCTTGTATCTTTTTCTTTGACGTGTAATTTAATTCCTTCCCTTTTGTTGCCCTGGCAGCATAGTCAAAAGTAAGCAGTCAATATCGAGCTTACCCTTTTCTGATATTAATGCCTCCATGATTCTGGATATGAATTTTGGATCCATGTATAAATTAGTGTGCTGATCATGAGTCCATTGTAATTGGAATTGAGACTGGCTGTGCTTGTAATGGCATGAAATTATACAGGCACCGTCAGAATTTATTGCAATATGATGTGTGTGTGTGTGTGTGTGTGTGTGTATAATGCTTGGTTCGTTTATCTGTCAACAGGTGAGAGCTAAGCTTTCAACTTTCGGATTTGGTGGGCCCACTGAAGTAACCTGTGGTGGTAATGCTCTGAAGTTCTATGCTTCTGTACGCCTAAACATAAGAAGGGTAGGGTTTATCAAGAAGGGAGAAGAGGTATGGCTGTTTATCTTTTTCTCAACCCGTGAATTTGAAACCGTGTCAAGATGAGGAACTTTTGTGATACTTAATTACCACACTAGGTGGAATAGACTAAATTTGCATTAGCTCCACCCTGCTTTGGGCTCCTTTAGACAATATATTCTTGGCTTTGATTCTGGTCTTGTTCATTGTTTTTCAAACAAGGTGCCAGACATGCAACAAAGCTTAAGACACTTGCTGGTGTAAGCTTTTGCTTGAACAGGATACAGGCTTGATCTATGATGGCAGAAAAAAATAGGGTTGACAAAGGAATTGAAAAGGGAGGGATGGATTCCTCTATTTTGCAAATCAGTGTATCTTTTTACAGAGAGTTTTCTGGAAGTGACTGTTAGTTCCCTCACTGTTTCTTGGCTTGAGATCTGTTTGTTTTAACCACCTCTGCATGCTTAGTCGCCCATGAAGACATTTAGAAGATTGTTGTTGACAATTGGTTTATGTCTCATTCAAGATGAGTAAACAAGTGAAATGAATGACCTCGGATCTCGTGACTTTTGACTATACATTGTCTTCGTTTGGATTGAAGCTGGTTTACTCTTTGTTTTTTTGTTCAGAAATGGTGAAGGGATGGGGTGGGGGAAGCAAGAAGTGCAGATTGTAGATTATTAGGTTTAAATCTCAACAATTATACATTTTTGGTTACAGAGGTTCGTATTACTTTGTCTTCTTTGTGTCAAAGTGTTGATTCTTACTTTTGTTTTTCTTTTGCAGACAACAGGAACTCAAGTTCAAGTGAAGATAGCGAAGAATAAGCTTGCCCCTCCATTTAAAACTGTTCAATTTGAGCTTGAGTTTGGCAAGGGAATAAGTCGTGAATCGGAGATCATAGAATTGGCAGTGAAACACAAATTCATCAAGAAAAATGGTGCATTTTATGACTGTAATGGTCGCAAGTACCATGGCAAGGAAGCATTGAGGGAGTTTCTAGCTCATAATGATGATGTCCAGGAAGAGCTTATGATGAAGCTCAGGGAGAAGCTACTTGAAGCTGAGACTGATCAGGAACTGAAAGATGAGACTACAGATGGAGAACCAACCCAAGAAAGCATCCCACCTGATTCTACCGATGAAGAAGTAATTGCCGCAGCTGAAGCATATACGTGAACGACCTCAGAACTGTAGATGGAGGTTTATTCTGCTAAAAACCATGGCATCGCCCAGTTTTCTATGGAGTCCTGCCATCCCATCTCCTGCTCATCAACAGCACCAGGATTGCCAGTGGGCACAAATTGAGGATTCAGAAGGCATCAGGTTTATTATAACTAAAAACTGCCCTAGCTTGTGACAGGACACATGGTTTATGATTGTGCCGCAGCTGAGATTTTTTAATCGTCAGTGTAGGTTTTGGTTCTAGAATGGATCAAAGTTTTGCGGGTCTAGATGAGCTACTGCTGAAAATGCAGGGCGATTGCCATATTTCATGAAATGTACACCTAAATTATGTCTGTGAATGGGGCCAATTTTTTTTTATTTAGTAATTAAAAATCCAGCGCAGTATCCTATTCAATGCATCCCTGTCATTGTGTTTTATGTGGGTACTTTTTGGTGAACTGTTAAGAGGCTAGGGCATCAGAGTTGGTCGGAACAGATGAAAATGGCGTCCATGCTAGTAAATAAATCCTTTTCCTCGTGGTTTCTGCTCCATACTGTCGGCTATAAATATCGGTGATCGCACAATCCGGTTTTGCCCTAAGCTCTTAAATTATATCTCAACTTTGTTCCTTTAAATTCATTTCATAGAAATCCGACTTGGAAACAAATTCAGCTACACGTCTTAAAATACAATACCTTATACGGTTCTAATACTTGTTTGATAATATATTCAAGCTATCTGTATTTCTGTTGATAAATTAATCAAGCTGTATATACAATTTAGAACATTATACTATACTTTAAAATTGAGAAAAACACTATATATGTATTGTGAACATAGATTCATTGCATCGTGAACTATTCTGTAAAAATAAAGTATTTACACTATCGATGACATTTTAATGTTTGGAGAACGTTGTCTTTTCTGTTTATTAGTAAAAACATATGTTAATTAAAGAGACAAGTTGATAGGAGATAGTCATTGACGAGAGGTTAACGTTCACAGATAATTGATGAAAAAAATAGTGTTAATTAAAGAGACAAGTTGATAGGAGATAGTCATTGACGAGAGGTTAACACTCACAGATGGTTAATAGAAAAAAATGGTGTTAATTAAAGAGACAAGTTGATAGGAGATAGCTATTAATGAGAGATTAACGCTCATGAATGAATGATTGATAAAAATAATAATATTAATTAGAGAAAAAAGTTAATAAAAGCAGATTAACACTCAAAATTCATTTATAAATACAAGAAATTACAATATTATATTAACTTTGTTGAAGGTCATAATATTGCATTGTGGTGTGTGCAAATCAATGGTCTTTCGAGGAATTTGCATGGGATTGGGATTCGGTTCTAGAGTGGTTGGGACGAGGCTCAGTTGTTGAGGGCCCAAAGAACAAGAGAAGGCTTTCTGTTTGGGCTTGGTCCAGACAGAATGCTATTTTAAACGGACAATCACCCTGCCGTTTGGGACTGGCCCAAACGGCTGGGCTGTCAATTTTCAATTTTCTTTTTTCTTTTTCCTGCTGTACTATCTTCTTCACTTGTATTTCTCCTTTTCCGCTCTTAGCTGACGATGCTTTGATGCACATGGGAAATAACTGAGTTAAGAAATGATCTTCTCCTGCTTCAATGCAAAGGGTAGGGTAGCCATAGTGGGCTGGAACTACATGTAATAATCATGCTAGAATCTTGCACTATTGATATAATTTATGTGATTCTTGCTCATGCGAGCTTATAAGATCTGTTTCTATTTCCATGAAAAATTATGTAATAAAAATTGCTTGAGGCTTCGTTACTGACCATCCACAGCAAATAGAATGCACGAGTTCATCTTTTAAGGCCGGCACACGACCAAAATAGCACCGTCACTGTCCTCGTCCGCATGATTCATCAGATCACGCATGCAAGCATTTTGTCCTATCATTGATTTCAAAATCTAAATATTGAAAAACTCTGATATTCCACTTCTTTTTTGTCTCGACTAAAAATCTGTAATGAAAAAGATACCAAACGCCAATGAAATAATCGGATTCGAAATTTTCATACTCGGACGTGTAGTTGCTTCATCACCAATTGTTTTTTGGATGCCGAACACCATGGTGAGCTGACTATCAGCAAATTGTTTCCAAGTCAAATTATCACCATGATGTGCTACAAGTGATGTTTACGATTTCAATACAATCTAGTATCTTGACGCGCACCACTACCTAGCTGGGTTTACCCTTAGTCCTGCTGTAAGGTTGCCTTCATTAACTTCAAAACAACAGCTGCTAATTCAGTTTGATGTGAAGTGTAGCTATGATTTGCTCCTTCTATGATGTGTAGACTGTGATTTGGTATGATCTTGGCAAACTCTAATGCGTCCTCCACTGGGATGATTTCATCAGCAGATCCATGAATAGTGAAGACCCTGCATGCAGAATTGTGGTAATGAAGGCACAAACAATGCACAGACAGAGGCACACCAGAGTAAAATGCATTATAAAGCATTGAGAGAAATTGAAAATAGATTAAACAGAACAAGAAGCGAGCAATTGGCTATAACAAAGAAATTGCCAATCTAGGAACTAAAGAGATGCAGCAGCACTTCTTTGGATACAAAATGTGTCATCGCCTGAATTATGCTTCAAGCAACATCATCAAAATGGATTTCCAGCAGCGAAAAACAAGGAGAAGACCAAATTGTTTATTTGTACAATAAAATAGCATGGTGCATTTTCACAAGATAATCACTCTCTCGTTCATCACAATTAGAAACTTCTTGTTTCCTTCTTGTGCTTTGAGAGCATCCGTGGGGTTGCCTGTCATTAGTGTGTTAATTTCATTTCATCAAGTCTAGGGATCTCATTTTGCTTATTAGCATCTAGTTTATGGATAGATTTTCACAAAAACATTACAACTGGAACTAAGTTTGACACACTAGACATGCTTGTCAAGCAAAAGCAAAGATAACAAGCTACTTAAAAGATGAAAGCGCTCACCTGCATTCCTTATTGATTACAAGGCATGCTTTATGAATATCAGTATTCAGGCGATCCATCAAACTTTCCTCAGTCACACGATAAATAACACTTCCTGCAGAAGGTTATGTCAGGCAGCTTGCAAAATCTTTCATTTAAGAAATTAATTTACATATATTCTGGAAACAAAAATGGATTACCTGTTCTATTCTTAACATTGATGAATCCATCTTGTTTGATCTTTTCCATAAAGTCTTTTCCGATCCGTTCTTCAATGCCTCTCTTCAGATCATAACGGCCAGAAACATTGAATACTGTAGTGATATCCTGATATTTGGAAGCATATAGGAGCACCACATCGCCTCCTGCAATTACATTGTTGGCATGACAGCTTTCAAAGAGAGGATTATAATTTACATAAACTTATTATTTATCATAGTAGACTTTGCACACTAGACTTCCAAAACAGATGAGTTGAATAGAACGTGAAATTGACACAGCTAATCATGAGAAGCATTATTACTAAACTGCCCTTCATTTCCACTCAAAAAAAGGGGCCCACTTTTTCCATGCATTATATTACTGAAACCCTTCATATTCTGGGCTTCTTTCTTTAGAATTCCCATCTGAGTCTCCACATTAGATTAGGCACAGAAGACGAGCAGGCATCTTTAGAAGTATTTGTATGACATTCTGCATGGAGAGTTAATATGAAGACTTTGGACTATAAGCTTGTCATTTAAAAGGTTCCATCCCAAAATTCACATTCGATAGATAATAATACCCCTACACCATGTCTCTTTGGAGCTTAAAACATATATCAGAAGTAAATAAATTAACGACATTCATGGCAGTGTTGACTGCCCGCCAACATTGCTGAGAGCCAAAAGTAGAGAATGTTCCAGGCAAGCAGTAGCCAAGAGCACTACCTGGAGCATCCGTTGCCACCTCAAATGACTTCTCACTTCTGCCACTAGGGCAACAGCATCAGCACACACATTTCCAAGGGAAAACTTATCTCCAGCTCTCTATCAGCATTGCCACCCAGCAGTCACCCTTTTACTACATACCAATGCATCATAAGTGCTGTGTCATCATCAATGGTATGTATGCCACAGCCAATTTGCCATCGCCTCATCAACCGAGTGTTATTACATTCAGAACAACCTCAATACCTTTCACGCCTTATTCCTAATCACTCTTTTCTACCATCACATGATTCACTACATCAACTATGCATGTCAACTTCTATTGCCTCCATCTTACTACAGCAATGGAAATTCAACAACAGTGGTATTATCTGCATTAACATTGTAGGCTTAAAAAACTTAACTTCATCTTGGCAGTGGCGTCTACACAATTTAGATGTTGAATAATCATATGCACACCTTTACTGTGCCCAAGAATTGCACTTATGGCACGGCTTGCTCCACGGAAGTGTTCCATTACAGAACGTAAATCATCAGCCTCTCTCCAATAACTACCATACGCAAATGAACCTTCACTTTCCCTGGTAAAAAATATTACAACAAAATCAGCATGAAACTAAATGCTTATTGTTTGCAGCAAGAATTGAACTGTGTGCCAACGATTCAGGCAATTGGAATCTACCACGGTAAACACAGATTTAATTATTCCAGTTTGAGAACAAACGACCACTAACTGATCTGAAAATATTTCCACACTATAACTGATATCTAAACAATTCAATTATAAACATGAAAGTCCTGGAAGAAATCAAGCATGATAATATTTGGTAAAATATCAAATTGATCTTGGATTCTTTTTAAAGGAGACCCCTACGGATCACAGAAATAACAATAAGAAATCAACCCACAATTCTCTTTGCTTTGATTGATTCTAAAGCGTTGGAAAAATAGAAAGGTCCTTCGACATCAAATTGGTCATCAGCTTCCACAAAAAGAACAAAGCAAGTAGCAGATTGTAAGACCAAAAAGAGGAGAATTTTGATCATTCTTTCCATGGCATCTAGATACGTTATGTGCCACAATTACTCCCTTTCATGATTGATGATGCCAACTAAAAAGGTTGCATTACCTATTAAGACAAACTACATGATCAGCAATCTCCTCTGCTGCAATTATCAAGTCATTTTTTGTTCGAGTTCTAAGCAATTATATACATATGGGAAAAAAGTGGCGAGCAAAAAAATAAAATATCCTGTACATATCAGTAAAAACAAACAAAAAACAACTTACCCATTTCCAGCAAAGTCGAAGCGGAAGGAAGAGGTTCCTTCCTTTTCTAATGCCTTGGCAAGATTCACCATAGTATCGTTTCCCTTGAGATAGAGAGAAAATACAACAAACCCAAGTCAGCTTTCACTTCTTTTCTTGTTTTTGTAAGGGAAAAAAATCAAATATGAAAGCAGACAACCTTTGTGGAACGAAAACCATGACACAATATAACAATCTCGTTGGATCCAGTGTCATGTAATAAGCCCACCAGTTTTTCACCATGTTTGTTTGATATGATCACTTTCTGCTGCTCAACAACTGTAAGCAAACCCGCCAACAATGTACATATTTGACATCATCCATAAACAAATGCTAATACACGCACATGTATAAGTATATTACCTGGGTTTTGGCCAGAGGGAGGGAGAGCCATCCTTAATGTCACGCTGCGATTGAACAAGGATGAGAAGGAGCGTAGATGGCGAAGAGGAGATTTAGGTGAAGAGGGGGGCTTTTTTGAGATTAATGATTTTTTTACTACCACTGGACAATTATTACAGACAACAAGATTTTCCATTTATTTTGTACTTACTATTAAACCAGCGATTGGGTTTGCTGCTCTATGCTTTGAGCTCTCGCTTGTGACTTGTGAGTGAATGATTTTGTCCGTTGCTTCGATCCAATTACATTACTTTGTATTATTATTATTATTATTATTATTAATCCACTTCTTTTTTTTTTTTTTTTCCCCTCTACTCTTTTTATTAAACGTGGTTACATGCACTTCATTGCTTTCTTTTTCTCTTCTTTCCCTACTCACAGTAGTCAGCAGAACAATATTTTTCCTTCACGTGCCTTTTCTACACTCCTTGTCATTCCTCTCCTTCACTGGAAGCCTAACTACCACCCATCTCAATCATCGATCACAAACCAATATGTTGTTTCATTGATCTCCGATCAACCAGCCGACAAAGACCGAAAACCTTGGGTGGGTGGTGAGCTTATTTCTCTGTATTTATTCTTTTAATGTAGCATTTCTTTTGTTGCTTGCTAGGTTTTTCCTATTGCTTGGATCCCACAAATTTGATCAATTTCTTTGTTTTGTTTGTTTGCTACAGATTTTGTTGTTTCTTCTTTCATTGTTTTTGGTTACTTCATCACAGCCTGCATTGTCTCTTCTTTTTTGTTTGCTTTTTTTTTTTTGTGTGTTTGATTACTGTTGTGTGGTGTATGTTTTCTATCGGTGCTCTAATTGTTCAAGCCTACTCACTCTATTAATTTTTCTCATTTCCTTTCTATTCAACTATTGAAGTTGTGCTTGAGTTTGATTAGTTTTAGTCTTTGCTTCGTTTTATCTTGGTTGATTCTTCAACTTTTCCTTTGGTTTTGTCCATGTATTTTTATAGGATTAGATTTCATCGACGACTTAATAGTTCTTCTTGCTTTTTGAGGCTTCGATTAATTTTAATTTTGATTGTTTTTGTTCGTGACTGTTGTATGTGTTGGTTGTTTTTATTTTTAGTAAAATTCTTTACTCTTGCGTCAATTTCCATTTAATAATTCTCTTATTTAAAAAAAAATAGCTTTATCATGGATTTTTTAAAACAAAATAACAAAAAATGGTGTTTGCTTGGTGAGTAGTAAATGAATGAGTGTGTCACGGGGTAATTTTTTGCTACGCGAATAAACCCGTGCGGCAGCCTAGTGCCTCACTAGACTCAGCCTTCCCTCGCCAATCCCACTCGTGTTTGCCTAGTAACTAAGCAAGCGGAATACACAAGTAGAATAAGATAATCAAAGTGCACAACAAGCTTTACAGGAACTCTTTCCCAACCTTTATTGATCTCGTACACAAAGGAGACTATACACAAATCCGTATGTGTGCTATGCACAAAGATTGCATGCTACACCAAGCTATCTCTAACTAGTGCTCTACATGTTCTTGCAAGCCCCTACATGCTGAACATTCCCCACGCATGCTGCTACATGCCCATACATGCCGCCTCCTCAACCAAAAGCTACAACAAGTATTTATAGACAAACATTTACAAGGCACACCCTTCATTCCTACTTTTAAGGAAGTGTTCACCCATGAACATAGTGGCCCCATTATCTACCAAGTAGTGGGAAGTTTTCCCCCATGATCTCTCATGATCTTAGTGGGTTGAGAGCAACCCCTGGTCAGCCCCCACGTTTTCAGCCCCCATGATCTCATGATCTTGGATATCCATAACTGCCACTAACCCACATTTTGCATGTCCACCTGACAACCCCAACTGCCAGCTTTTGCTGCGTCATCTGTTGAGTCACTCACATGCCTTGGACAGTCCTTCGTCCAAGTTTCAGATCGTGCCAAGTCGAGCCCCTGACTTGCACAAGCTGTTGCGCGCTGCTGAATTCGCATCTGCGTGCAGGCCTTCGCTGCCGAATTCCTCGACAGCCCCTGTTCTCGTCAACCTATGCCCCTGACGAGTTTTCCTGCCTAGCTTGGACATTCCATCGTCAAGCCCATGTTCGTCAACAATCTGCGCTGCCGATTTTCCTTTGACGAACCTACAGTCGCATAAATTTGCGCTGCCGATTTATCCCACTGTTGGCATGGCTGCCAGCACCCTTAGGCACTGTTTTGGACAACCTGCCGAAGTGTGCACCTCATACACGTTTAACACTGTTACAAATCACCCCCACCAAAAGAACTTCATCAACCTGTTTCAAAGCCAAGCTGTGACACATTCTGTTTTGGCTCGTTAGTTTTCCACAAATGTCAAACATATCATACTCGCAAGCATGTTTTCGTAAAGTTTAGATGCCACACCTAGCACCCAAGGAATCCGTCCCTTTCTTTACAAAAATACAGGCATACAAAAACCCCCATCAAAGAATCATATGAACTCCCATATGAACCGATAATTCCTCAACAGTTCCGCATTCCACCTGTAAGTAATAAAATGAGACGGTGCTGTTGGCCCCAACACCAACCCAGTTTCGGTGATCAACTTCATCTCATGTCGAAGTCTTTCGGCAAGGTCCTCTAAGTCCATCTATAACCTGCCATAGCACAAATACATAGCATCCCAACCTCAAATTCTGTCTGACCTGGTTCCCCCATGCGCTACTGTCATGCCCCAGAAACTTCGTCACCCATACAAGATTTCGCTGACGCAAAACAGCCCCTACTATTTTCAACCTTCGCTACATGTTTCGTCCACCGAAAACTCTCAACACTTTATCCCAACAAAGGTCATTAGCATTCTGCTTCCATCATTGCGAACCATCCATCGTCACAATGCACAGAATAGCCACTCGTACTGCCTCCAAGACAGCACACAAAATCATCTTCGTCGACGATTTTGGCTTCCCAGCCGAGCCCACTGAATCGGCTGCTGAATTCTTCACCTCAATCTGTCCTCATCGTCAAGGTGCCTCGAATTCCCAATTTCTGCCCCCACAAGGCAACAAGGCTAGACAACATCCTCACCGATATGCTAGCCCATGACGACTGAATTCCATCTCGGTCATTAAGCAAACGCATAACATTTATGTATGCCATATCCCCAACACCATCTTCCACACTGACAGCGTCAAGTTTTCCTCTTCTTGGGCAACAATCCCACACAAAGAAATTCCATCGCAAGAGAAAAACAGTGTAAATTTAAACCCTTACCGATTTGCCTTCTCGTCTGACCTTCCATTGTCAGCAGCAAGTTTGGGCTCTCTTCCACTGAATTGCTTCTTCTATTTCGCCCCAACCTTCCCATTTAGGCTTCGATGAAAACTTAGAAACTCCTAGCAGTCCCTTCGATGGCCCCTGCTCTCAAGTCTGCCATTCCATCGACAATTTTGATGGCCAAATCAGCACCCATTTTGATCTGATTCCTTTGTCATCACTTTGCGTCGCCCATAGATTAGTTAAGCCACCAAACTTCGCAGGCCTTTGAACACCATCACTGCCCAAAACACTGGCAAGTTTTCCCCAAATGGCTTCGAACAAATCAGCCCTTCGATCTGCCCTACAACTATCCATCGTCTGTGCTACGAAACAGCCCATTGTTTCGTCATGAACGCGAACTGCGTTCTGCTTCAAAGTTTCTGCCAGTCCATCGGCAGCAGCAATGCTTCTCCCAAATTAGTCCCTTCGATTTGTCCAGAGAAACATCAGCATTCTCATCGTTGATCATTGTGCTGAAATATGCCAGTCCATCGGCAGAAGCAGTAGCTCTCCCAAATCAATCTGTTGATTTGGCCACAGAATCATTCTCGTCGTCCTGCCAAGAAAGCAACCACGCTCTGATACCACAGTTCATATGATTCTTTGATAGGGGTTTTTGTATGCCTGTATTTTGTGAAGAAAGGGACGGATTCCTTGGGTGCTAGGTGTGGCATCTAAACTTTGCGAAAACATGCTTGCGAGTATGATATGTTTGACATTTGTGGAAAACTAACGAGCCAAAACAGAATGTGTCATAGCTTGGCTTTGAAACAGGTTGATGAAGATTCGATGGATTGAATTTATTGTTGAATGTGGGCAAAGCTAGAGGTTTCGTGGGGAGAAACATGGATTGTGACGAGGAATAGATGCGGTGCAAGGGTACTTCGAATCTGTCCGACGAGGGCGTTGGGTTCTTTTGGTGGGGGTGGTTTGTAATAGTGTTAAACGTGCATGAGGTGCACATTTCAGCAGGTTGTCCAAAACAGTGCCTAAGGGTGCTGGCAGCCATGCCAACAGTGGGATAAATCGGCAGCGCAGATTTATGCGGCTGTAGGTTCATCAAAGGAAAATCGGCAGCGCAGATTGTTGACGAACATGGGCTTGACGATGGAATGTCCAAGCCAGGCAGGAAAACTCGTCAGGGGCATAGGCTGACGAGAACAAGGGCTGTCGAGGAATTCGGCAGCGCAGGAATTGGCAACCTGCACGCAGATGCGAATTCGACAGCGCGCAACAGCTTGTGCAAGTCAGGGCTCGATTTGGCACGATCTAAAACTTGGACGAAGGACTGTCCAAGACATGTGAGTGACTCAACAGATGACGCAGCAAGAGCTAGCAGTTGGGGCTGCCAGGTGGACATGCAGAATGTGGGTTAGTGGCAGTTATGGATATCCAAGATCATGGGGGAAAACTTCCCACTACTTGGTAGATAATGGGGCCACTATGTTCATGGGTGAACACTTCCTTAAAAGTAGGAATGAAGGGTGTGCCTTGTAAATGCTTGTCTATAAATACTTGTTGTAGCTTTTGGTTGAGGGGGCGACATGTATGGGCATGCAGCAATATGCATGGGGAATGTTCAGCATATAGGGGCATGCAAGAACATGTAGAGCACTAGTTAGAGATAGCTTGGTGTAGCATGCAATCTTTGTGCATAGCACACATACGGATTTGTGTATAGTCTCCTTTGTGTACGAGATCAATAAAGGTTGGGAAAGAGCTCCTGTAAAGCTTGTTGTGCACTTTGATTATCTTATTCTACTTGTGTATTCCGCTTGCTTAGTTACTTAGCAAACACGAGTGGGATTGGCGAGGGAAGGCTGAGTCTAGTGAGGCACTAGGCTGCCGCACGGGTTTATTCGCGTAGCGAAAAATAACCCCGTGACAGAGTGCTTCCTTTGTGTTTTTGTTCTTCGTGTTTTTCTGGCTTTTAGCTTGGAGATGCTGCCACATGATATTGTCTTTGGCTATGTTGTTTTCATTTTTTATTTTTTTTCCCATTCATTGAGTGGGAGAGCTTTTTATAGGAACTGCCAATTTCATTTCTTTGCTTAAGTTCTTGCATTGCCTTATGTTTTATGAGCTCTTAATATTGTTTGTTCTTCTTGAACAGTTTTATAGTTGGGTGTTTGATTTTGCTATTATTGTACTTAGGGTTGGTTGGTGTTTTGCTATGGATTTTTGCTTTATTTAAGTGTGTGTTTTTGTCTTCTTTATCAATATTTTCCATAGCATGGTAAGCCTATTAAAGGCATTTTACAAAGAAATTTCCTTGAGCATCATTTTTAAGAGGCTTATGAATATTTTTTTTTATTTTTATTGGTTTAATTTGGCTTTTATCTTGTATATACTATGGGTTGTACCTATTATGGGTGCAAGCCTTCACAATAAAAATACAAAAAATATAAAAGCAAAAACAATAAATTCATGTTTTTACTGCTGTGCTTTTTGCCTTTTGTGGTGAGCTCCATCACTAAAAGCAAACATAACATCAAAAAGTGGGTATAAGCTTCAAATGTGTTTTGGCCTTTATCATCTCTTTAGTTTTTCTTTCTTTCTTTCTTTCTTTATATTGGTTTATTTTAAACATGAGAGGAAATAGATAAATTATGACACACTAAAATACTAAAATACTTGGCAAAACAAGTCTATTCCAAGTTCT
>Ga0307513_10004595_pt1 | contig 18392 bp, 12 predicted proteins | sample 15_EM_MG_FD_202174 | JGI IMG/M metagenome (GOLD analysis project Ga0307513, IMG submission 202174) | Populus trichocarpa ectomycorrhiza microbial communities from riparian zone in the Pacific Northwest, United States - 15_EM | ecosystem: Host-associated > Plants > Roots > Unclassified | place... | reverse complement strand
CTTCCTGCAGGCACTGGTGACCGAGGGCTGGATCGAACCCGCCAACGGCCGGGCCGTGGGGCGGCCGGCGCATCCCACGCCTGTCAGTGTCGGCCTGACCTATCCCGGCCTGTGCACGCTTGGCCTGAACGAGCGCCACCTCGGGGTCTTGCAGGAACGTGCCCGTGCGTTCTATGAAGGCCCGCACCGCCGCGCGGCCAGCCGCCTGGCAGACACTGGCGGCAGTGCCCCCGCGTACTGGGACCCGCGCTTTCACCGCACCGCGGCCCACGTGCTGCTGGCCGTGCACGGTGCGAGCCCGGCCGCGCTCGATCTCGCGCAGCGCGAGCTGCAGGAGCTGGCGCAAGGCGCTTTCGACGACGCGGGCTGGGCCGACCCGGTGGTGGCCAATCACTTGAAGACGGTGCCCGGCCCGGGCGGTGCCGACCGGTTCACCGTGCATTTCGGTTTTGTCGACGGGGTCTCCAAGGTCGGCATCAAGGGGCTGAAGGAACGCCGGAGTGATGTCGGCGCCAAGGTGCACGAGCCTGGCGAATTCTTCCTGGGTTATCCGAACGACGAGGGCTACAACCCCTGGTCGCTGAGCGCCGAACTGCCGCCGCCGCACCCCGCGCCGGACGAGGTTCCGCTGGCCGACTTCTTTCGCAACGCCAGCTTTGCCGCGCTGCGTGACATGCGCCAGGACGAGAAGGCTTTCCGCAGCTACACCTCGAAGAAGGCGCAGGAGCTCGGCGTGTCGCCCGAATATGTGCAAGCCAAGATGCTCGGCCGCTGGCCCGGTGGCGCAGTGGTGCGGCCAGAAGAACAGGAGCCGCCGGTGCACACGCCAGCGCCGTCCACCATCGACGCCTTCGACTTTTCTGACGACGCCAAAGGGCTTGGCTGCCCGTTCGGCTCGCACATCCGGCGCATGAATCCGCGTACGGACCCCGTGGTGCCGTTTCGCCGCCGGCCGCTGATTCGGCGTGGCATGCCTTATGGGCCGGCCTATGTGGAGGGGGGGGAGGGTGTGGAGGACGAAAAGTCGCCGCCGGCGCGCGGCCTGCTGGGGTTGTTTCTCTGCGCCAGCCTGGAAGACCAGTTCGAACACCTGGTCTCCGAATGGGGCGACGCCAGCCCGATGGGCACGCGCAACAAGGGCAATGGCAAGGACCCGATCATCGGCAACCACGTGAATGCGCGGGCCTTGCTCGACATTCCCATGGCGGGTGAGTCGCTGCGCCAGCTCGACGGCATGACACCGTTCATCACCACCCGCGGCACCTTGTATCTGTTCTTTCCGGGACTGAATGCCCTGGCGCTGATGGACAACAAAAACGTCTTCGGCCCATGATCGATGGTGGCGTTGCACCACCGCGCCCCGAGCCGCTCGACCCGCACCAGGCACCACCGCACGACCGCTACTGCGACATGGTGCTCAAGGGCGGGGTGGTCGACGGCGTGGTCTATCCCTGGGCCATCATGGAGCTGGCACGGGCCTACCGCTTCAAGAATATTTCCGGCACCTCGGTCGGTGCGGTGGCTGCGGCGCTGACCGCCGCCGCGGAATACAGCCGCCGCTACGGCTCGGAGGCCGGATTCAACGAAGTGCTGCTCAAGGTACCGGAGAAACTGGCCGAGGGCCTGGACGGTGGCACGCGCCTGTTTTCGTTGTTCCAGCCCTCGGCCGGCGGGGCGCAACGCCTGTTCAAGGTATTCGTCGCGGCCTTTGGCAAGGGCCAGAGGTTCGGGGGATTGGTGGAGGCGTATGGGTTGACCGGCCTGGCGGGCGCTGTGGTGGCGGTCCTGTTCGCGTGGCGGTTCGGCGCCGGTTGGGTGTCGGGCGCGATCCACGCTCTGTTTGCCGCGGCGATGGCGATCGTGATGGTTGTTGGCTGGGATCTGCTGGCGCTCGCGCGCCAGGGCTTCGGCTTGTGTTTCGGCAAGCGTCAGGACCCTTTGGAGCAGGGGCGGCCGGCGTTCACCGACTGGCTGCATGAAGGCATCCAGGCCGCGTCCGGGCGGCCGCTGGACCAGCCGCTGACCTTTCGCCACCTGTGGGAGGCGCCGGGCGGTCTGGGCGCGGCCTCGGCACCGCTGGCGCGGCCCATGCGCCAGCCGCGCTCCATCGACCTGCGCATGATCTCCACCAGCCTGAGCCATGGCCGACCCTACGGCCTGCCACTGGCCGAAGACGGCAGCCGGCTGTTTTTCCGGCCCGAGGAACTCGCCCCGTATTTTCCTGAGTCGGTGATGGCCTATCTGTGCGACAAGGCCCGGCCGTATGCCCCGCAGCGCGCGGGTGACCCGGCCGCCGGTGATTATCTGGAGTTGCCACGGGGCGACCTGCCGGTGATCGTGGCCACCCGCATGAGCCTGAGCTTTCCGGTGCTGTTCAAGGCTGTGCCGCTGTACGCCATCGACGACGAAGGCCCGGGCGTGCCGCGCCAGATGCGCCGCTGCTGGTTTGCCGACGGCGGTATCTGCTCGAACTTCATGATCCACCAGTTCGACGCGATCCTGCCCAAGTGGCCGACCTTCGGCATCGCGCTGGAGTCCGCGCGCGACGAGCGCCAGCTTCCGGTGGCCGAGCCCGCGACGGTGGTGGTGACCGAGTTTCATGCCGAAGGGCGCGAGGAGGTCTGGAACCGCTTCGATCCCGGCCCCGGTGCCAGCCCGCCGGTGGGCACCGGGACCATGCTCAAGGGGTTCCTGGTGAGCCTGCTCGATGCGACGAAAGACTGGAACGACAACACCTCGATGCGCATGTCGGGCACGCGTGACCGCATTGCGCGCATCAAGCTCAAGGGGGGCGGCGAATCGGCGCTGGGCGGCCTGAATCTGCGGCTGTCGGGGGCGCAGATCATGGAGATGGCGCGCGACTACGGCTGGCCCGCGGGGAAGAAGCTGGTCGACAAGTTCTCACCGGAACGCGGCCAGGTGCGGCCCGGGCAGCCAACCACGGCCGGCTGGGACGAACACCGCTGGGTGCGTTTCCAGAGTTTCGTGCATGGCCTGCGCGATCGCGTCAACGGCTTCGAGGCCGCGTCCGAGCAGGCCGGTTATTGCCTGCCGCTATCGCAGCAGATCGAACATGCCCGGCAAGCACCACCGCTGCGCGGCGAGGGCGAGGAAGCCTTGACGAAGGCGCAGGCCGACGCATTGCAGGCCACGCGCCTGGCGCTCATCGCGTTGGAGAAAAGTTTCGCCGACATCCGGGCGGTGCAGCCCTACAAGCCGGTGCCGCCGCCGGAGATGCGTCTGCGCATGCCCTTGTAGCTGCGCCGGGCCGGCCGTGTTCCAGCGTTACCAGTGTTACCAGCGTGCTGGCAGCTTCTTCACCAGCGCGATGCGCCGGTCGCGTACCTCGGTGTAGCCGCCGCTTTCCAGGTCCTTGAGGATGCGGCTGACCATCTCGCGGCTGCAGCCCACGCGGCTGGCGATTTCCAGATGCGTCAGTCGCTCGGGAATCAAGGCGCTGCCGTCAGCCTGGGGCACGGCCAGTTCGTGCAGGCATTGGGTCAGGCGGCCATAGACGTCGATGAAGGCCAGGTTGCGCGCACTGTTGGTGGCCATGCGGGCGCGGTGGATCACCTTGGACAGCAGGTCAAGGGCGAATTCGGGCTCGCGCGCGATGTAGCTCAGCAAGGTGGTGCGGGTCACGCGGGCGCAGATGGAGGGCTCCAGCGTGATGACGCTGGCCGAACGCGGCCGGCCATCGAGCGCCATTTCGCCAAAATAGTCACCGGAGCCGATCACGCCGAAGGTGATTTCGCGGTCATTTGTATCGGTGCTGTAGACCTTGACCCGGCCTTGTATCACTACGAACAGCGTGTCGCCCACATCGGATTCATGGATCAGGATGCTGCCCTTGCGGTAGTGGCGTACATCACCCAGCGCAGCCAAAGCGCGCACCGACGCCGCATGGCGTTCATCACTGCAAAATTCCTGTACGAGATCGTCGAGTTCCAATTCCAGATTCATGGCATCGCGCCCTTGCGCATCGGGCGTTGCATTTGTAAAGCTGCAGTCTATGTCATGAAGCCAAGAAATAAAGTCCCAGAATCGACGCGACTGTGCTCGACCCTGTCGGGATTACCGCTTAAGCGGGCCTTAAATGCGGCGCGAGCGAACGATCCGGATGCACTCGGCAGCTTGGCTCGGGCTACGATGCACGCTGAAAAATCAACCACGGTGATCCATGAGCCTGTCCTCCCGAATTTTCACGTTCAAACAACAGATGGCCAAGGTCTGGGCCTTGTCCATGCCGTATTTCAATTCCGAAGAAAAATGGAAGGCGCGGATTCTGCTGGCAGGGATCGTGGCGCTGAACCTGGCCGGCGTCTACCTGCTGGTGCTGTACAACGACTGGTACCGGCTTTTCTATGACGCGCTGGAAAACAAGAACCAGCCGGTGTTCTGGACCCAACTGGGCCGCTTCACCTACATCGCGTTCGCGATGATCATCCTGGCGGTCTACAAGTTCTACCTCACGCAGCTGCTGGAAATTCGCTGGCGCGCCTGGATGACCGGCCACTACCTTGAGCGCTGGCTGTCGAACCATGCGTTCTACCATCTGGAACTGGCGCGGTTTGCCGAGCCCGATGCCGGGCAGGATGTGCCCTCGAAGACGCCGGACAACCCCGACCAGCGCATCCAGGAAGACCTGAACCTGTTCACCACCTACACCGTGTCGCTGACCATGGGCCTGTTGAACGCGGTGGTCACGCTGGTGAGTTTCGTCGGCATTCTCTGGGGGCTGTCCGGTGGATTCGCCTTCAGCTTCAACGGCAGCCAATACAACATTCCGGGCTTCATGGTGTGGATGGCGGTGTTGTATTGCCTGGCCGGCAGCGTGATCACGCACTACATCGGCCGGCCGCAGATTGCGCTGAACTTCCAGCAGCAGCGCTTTGAAGCCGACTTCCGCCATCACATGGTGCGGGTGCGCGAATACAGTGAATCGATCGCGCTGGACAAGGGCGAGGCCGTGGAGCGCAAACAACTCGATCTGCGCTTTTCCAGCGTGCTGGCCAACTACCTGGCGCTTTTGAAGGCGCAGAAACGGCTGATCTGGTTCAACAGTTTCTTCGGCCAGGCGGCGGTGGTGTTCCCGTTCATCGTGGCCGCGCCGCGGTTTTTCAGCGGTGCGATCCAGCTCGGCACGCTGATGCAGATTTCCTCGGCTTTCGGCCGCGTGCAGGATTCGCTGAGCTGGTTCGTCGACAACTACAGCAATCTGGCCGCCTGGCGCGCCACGGCTGACCGCTTGACCAGTTTCGAAGACAACATCCGGGCGCGGGAAGCCGTGCTGGCCGCATCCGACGCGGTCAACACCGTCGCACCCGACAGCCTGGCCACACAAGGGCTGCAACTGGCTTTGCCGGGCGGCGCGGTGTTGCTCGAAGGCTTGAACCTGCATGCCGCGCCGGGCGACAGCGTGCTGCTCAAAGGCCCCTCGGGCAGCGGCAAATCGACGCTGTTCCGCGCACTGGCCGGGATCTGGCCGTTTGCCAAGGGGCGGGTGGCGCTGCCGGCCAACACCATGTTCATTCCGCAGCGGCCGTATTTCCCCGATGGCCCCCTGCGCGACGCCCTGGCTTATCCGATGCCAGCGCGCGACTACACCGACGAGGCGCTGCGCCAGGCCCTGGTCGATGCGCTGTTGCCGCAGTTGACCTCACGGCTCGACGAGTCCGATGCCTGGAGCCAGAAGCTGTCGGGAGGGGAACAGCAGCGCCTGGCCGTGGCGCGGGTGCTGCTCAAGAAGCCGCGCTGGATTTTTGCCGACGAGGCCACCAGTGCGCTCGACGAAGAAGGCGAGAGCCAGATCTACCAGCGGCTGCTGGCCCATGTGCGGCAGGCGCAGGGGGCGCTGGTGTCGATCGCGCACCGGCCGGCGGTGGCCAAGTTCCACCAGCAGCGCTGGTCCCTGGAGAAGGAGCCGGAGGCTTCGGTGGCGCGTTACCGCCTGGTGGACGCGCCGGTGTGAACCGTGGCGCTGGCGGCGCTGGCGGGGCTCAGATCCCGCTGGTTTTCTTGACCGAGGGGTCGGTGTAGGTCAGCGGGCTGTCTTCCGCCTTGGGCGGGTTGAGCGTCTTGTTGGCCTCGTCGGCCACGTCGATCGCCTGGCCACCCGCGCGCCACAGGGTCTGCAGGAAGTCCAGCAGCTTCTTGGAAATCGGCTCTTTCGGCGGCTCAGGCGGTTTGTTTTCCGCGGCCTTGACCTTTTCGGTCCAGTCCTTGGAGGGGGCGTCGGAGGTGGTCGACGGCTGATCCGGCCCCGGCAGCTTGCCGGTATCCACCTTGCGGGCCGATTCGGTCGGCGTTTCGCCGATCGGCTTGCCGGTGGCGTCCACGGTGGTCTTGTTCTTGGCGCCTGTACTGGTGGCACTGGCGGTGCTGCTGACACCATCGATGCTGTCCGTGCTGGCCACGGGCTTGCCCGCGGCGGCGGAAGCGGCGTCGGCCAGTGGATTGGCCGCACGTTTGGCTTCGGCGGCCTTTTCCTGCTTGACGATCTCATCGAAGGCCGACGAGATCTCGATCTTGACCGAGGGTTCGGGCTGGCTCACCGCCGACTGGATGGCCGTGGTTTCCTGCCGGGAGGCACGCGACTGCGTCGTGGCATTGACGCCGGCCGCAAGCGAATCGGCGCCAGCTGGCGGCCAATTCACGTTGCGATCTAACGGGGGCAATTGCATTTGACGTTCCAGCCTTGCTGCGTGCCTACAAACTTTTTGCGGCTTCTTGGCAGTATTAACGGCAGATAAGCGGGGCAATTTAGGGTTATTTTTAAAAATCTCTCAAAAAAGATGAACTTTCTGCCCAAATTGCCGAACCCCCACTGGCTGGATTTACAGGAAACGCTCCAACAGCCGTTTGGAGGCCTTGTCCATCGCCGTTACATCACGCACCATGAAATGCACGCCCTCGCCGCTGGTGATCAACAGGGTGTTGCGGTTGAGGCGGCGGATGTCTTCCTCGGTTTTCAGCACGAACTCGGTCTGGCCCCGGTCGGTCTCCACCGTCCAGATGCTGGGTGTGGAAAACGTGGAGACCGCTTTCAACCGCAGGATATCAGGCACGAATTCGCGCGATGCCAGCGCCTCGTCGATCAGCAGGCGTTGCGGTGGCGGCAGGTTGGCGAGGGCGTCGATCCAGGCCAGCTCATGCCCGTCGGTGCCGACCAGCGACAGGCCTTCCTCGGGCGCGGCGATCGGAAAAGCACGCACCGGCGCCACGCCTTCATGGCGCAGGCCGGCGGCGTCGATCAGCACCAGCCGGCCGAAGGCGTCGCGTTCGAGTTCAAAGTTACTTGGCGTCATGATCATTCCTTGAATGCATGTTCGGGGGAGGGCAGTGCCTTCGCTTCGACGTCGTTTTCTTCCACCCGCCGCAGTTGGGCCTCGTACAGCCGCCAATACGCGCCGCGTTGCGCCATCAACGCGTCGTGCGGGCCGACTTCGACCACCTGGCCGCGGTCCATCACCACCAGGCGGTCGGCCTTGCGCAGCGTCGACAGGCGGTGGGCGATGGCGATGGTAGTGCGGCCCTGCACCAGGTTGTCCAGCGCCTTCTGGATTTCCTTTTCAGTCTCGGTGTCGACCGACGAGGTGGCTTCGTCCAGGATCAGGATGCGCGGGTCGATCAGCAGTGCGCGGGCGATCGAGATGCGCTGGCGCTCGCCGCCCGACAGCCCCTGGCCGCGCTCGCCTACCAGCGAGTCATAGCCTTGCGGCAGGCGCAGGATGAATTCGTGGGCATGCGCCGCACGCGCCGCGGCCACAATCTCGCGGCGCGAGGCCTCGGGTTTGCCATAGGCGATGTTTTCGGCGATGGTGCCGAAGAACAGGAACGGCTCCTGCAGCACCAGGCCGATGTGGCGCCGGTAGTCGGCCACGGCAAAACGGCGGATGTCGGTGCCGTCGAGCTGGATGGAGCCGTCGCTCACGTCATAGAAGCGGCAGATCAGGTTGACCAGCGTGCTTTTGCCCGAGCCGCTGTGGCCGACCAGGCCGATCATTTCGCCGGGCCGGATGGCCAGATTCAGGTCGCGGATGACCGAGCGGTTGCCGTAACGGAAGCCGATGCCTTTCATCTGCAGACTGCCGCGCGGGCCGGCTGCGGTGCTGGCGGTGTCGATGCGCACCGGCTGCGCTGGCTCGGGTACGTTCGAGACGTGGTCGAGGATGTCGAAGATGCGCTTGGCGCCAGCGGCGGCCTTTTGCGTCACCGACACGATGCGGCTCATGGAGTCGAGTCGGGTGTAGAAGCGGCCGATGTAGGCGATGAAGGCCGTCAGCACACCCACGGTGATCTGCTGGCGCGACACCAGCCAGATGCCGAAGGCCCAGACCACCAGCAGGCCGACTTCGGTCAGCAGCGACACCGTGGGGGTGAACAGCGACCAGATCTTGTTGAGGCGGTCGTTCACCTCCAGGTTGTGGCGGTTGGCATCACGGAAGCGCTGGGTTTCACGGCCCTCCTGGGCGAATGCCTTGACGACGCGGATGCCCGGAATGGTGTCGGCCAGCACGTTGGTGACTTCCGACCACACCCGGTCGATTTTTTCGAAGCCGGTGCGCAGGCGGTCGCGCACGGTATGGATCATCCAGGCGATGAAGGGCAGCGGCACAAGGGTGACCAGCGCCAGCCAGGGGTTGATCGAGAACAGGATGATCGCCGTCATGGTGATCATCAGCACGTCGGTGGCGAAGTCGAGCGCGTGCAGCGACAGGAACACGCAGATGCGGTCGGTTTCCGAGCCGATGCGCGACATCAGGTCGCCGGTGCGTTTGCCGCCGAAATAGTCCAGCGACAGCGTCAGCAGATGGTCGAAGGTGGCGGTACGCAGGTCGGCACCGATGCGCTCGGACACCAGCGACAGAATGTAGGTGCGGGCCCAGTTCAGCCCCCAGCCGGCAAGTGCCGCGAAGAGCAGGCCGCCGAGGTAGGCGGCGACCAGCCAGGGCTCGATATGCTGCCCGTTCTGGAACGGAATCAGGATGTCGTCCATCAGCGGGATGGTGAGGTAGGGCGGGATCAACGTGGCCGCGGTCGAGGCCATGGTCAGTGTGAAGCCGGCAGCCAATTGTTTACGGTAGGGCTTGGCGAAGCGCCATAGTCGCAATAAAACCCAGGTAGAGGGTGGCGTATGCAATTCTTTACCGCATATTGCGCAGTCTTCACTGTCCGGTGGCAGCGGGGCGTTGCAGGTCGGGCACAGGCTCAGGTCTTCGGCTGGTGCGGCGGGCTGCCCCAGGCCGGCGCGGCGCCGGTCGAACTGTTTGAACAGGCGCTGTGCCTGCGGATCGACGCCCAGGGTGTAGCGCCAGGCGCCCAGGCGGGCGTGGCTGTCGTGCAATTCAAGGGTACCGACGCCGGCGTGGTCGAAATGGGCCAGCCGCATTTCGGGGGTGAGCGACCAGGTCTGCCAACTGCCTTCGGCGCCACCGCGGTCATGGCCAGGCTGCCAGGCCATCAGCCTGTGGCTGGTCAGGGCCAGCAGGCCGGACTGGAAACGGAGTTGCGCGTCCAGGTCAACCGGTAACGAAGCTAAAACGTTTTCGTCGGTTGCGAGTTGCGTCTGGAGACGGCGCAGCGCGGATTCCGAACTTCCACTGGAGATATCGACTGAATGGTGATGGTGCATTTTTTTGGGCCCTGCGAAGTCTTGCCGGGCGCCGGAGCCTCGTCGGGACCACGGATTCTGCCCGATGCCGCAACTGGTGTTTGTCCTGCCTGCGCGCCGCTGCGCCACGCCTCACCTGAGCGCACAATGGTTCGCCATCGCTGCGCCGCTCTTGCCATCCATAAAGCATAACCATGAGCTCCAAGGACGACATCCAACTGCTGCGCATCAATTACCTGCGCGGCCCCAACATCTGGACCTACCGCCCGACCCTCGAGGTCTGGCTCGATCTGGGTGAACTCGAAGATTTCCCGTCCAACCTGCTGCCCGGTTTCAACGACCGGCTGGTCGGGCTGCTGCCGGCGCTCGAAGAGCACCATTGCGGCGTGGGCGAGCGCGGCGGCTTCATCCAGCGCCTGCGCGAAGGCACCTGGACCGGCCATGTGCTGGAGCACGTGGTGATCGAGCTGCTGAACCTGGCCGGCATGCCCACCGGATTCGGGCAAACCCGCAGCACCTCCAAGCGTGGCATCTACCGCATGGTGTTCCGCGCCCGCGACGAGCAGGTGGCGCGCGCGGCGCTGGCCGAAGGCCACAGGCTGCTGATGGCGGCCATCAACAGCCAGCCGTTCGACGTCTCTGGCGCCGTCTCCAAGGTGCGCGAGCAGGTGGACGACTGCTACCTCGGCCCGAGCACGGCCTGCATCGTGGCCGCCGCCACCGACCGCGGCATTCCGCATATCCGCCTGAACGACGGCAATCTGGTGCAGCTCGGCCACGGCGCCCGCCAGCGCCGCATCTGGACGGCCGAGACCGAACTCACCAGTGCCATCGCCGAAGGCATCGCGCACGACAAGGACCTGACCAAGTCGCTGCTCAAGTCCTGCGGCGTGCCGGTGCCCGAAGGCGAGGCGGTGGCCAGCGCCGAAGAAGCCTGGAGCACCGCGCAGGACATCGGCCTGCCGGTGGTGGTCAAGCCCTCGGACGGCAACCACGGCCGTGGCGTCTCGCTCGACCTGAGCGACCGTGCCGACATCGAAGCCGCCTTCCACGTGGCGGCGCTGCACGGCAGCGAGGTGCTGGTGGAGCGTTTCATCCGCGGCAACGAGCACCGGCTGCTGGTCGTCGGCGGCAAGGTGGTCGCGGCCGCGCGCGGTTCCGTGGCCTGGGTCGTCGGCAATGGCCGCAGCACCGTCGACGAGCTGGTCGCGGCCCAGATCAACACCGACCCGCGCCGTGGCACCCATGAAGACGCACCACTCGGCCTGGTTGAAACCCACAAGGACGAGGCCGTGCTGCTGGAACTGCAGCGCCAGGGCCTGACACCCGACGCCGTGCCCGCCGCCGGCCGCCAGGTGCTGATCCAGCGCAACGGCAACGTGTCGGTCGACTGCACCGACCTGGTCCACCCCGAAGTGGCGCACGTCGTGTCGCTGGCCGCGCGGGTGGTGGGCCTGGACATTGCCGGCGTCGATCTCGTGGCCGAAGACATCTCCAAGCCGCTGAACCAGCAAAGCGCAGCCATTGTCGAAGTGAACGCCGGCCCGGGCCTGTTGATGCACCTGAAGCCTGGCGAGGGCGCGCCGCGCCCCGTCGGCCGGGCCATCGTCGACCACCTGTTCGCCGAAGACGAGAATGGCCGCATCCCGGTGGTGGGCGTGGCCGGTTCCCAGGGCACGCACACCGTGGCGCGGCTTGCGGCCTGGCTGCTGCACCTGAGCGGGCTCAAGGTGGGCCTGGCCTGTCGCGAGGGCCTGTTCCTCGACAGCCGCCGCATCGAATCCGCGCCCAGCGCCAGCTGGGAGCCCGCGCACCGCCTGCTGATCAATCGCGCCGTCCAGGCCGCGGTGATCGAAAACGGTGCCGAAAGCATCCTGCGCGACGGCCTGGCCTATGACCGCTGCGCTGTCGGCGTGGTGACCGACCTGGGCGGCGCCGAGGGGCTGGCCGAATTCGACATCTCCGAGAGCGAACAATTGCTCAAGGTCTTGCGTACCCAGGTCGACGTGGTGCTGCCCGACGGCGTGGCCGTGCTCAACGCCGACGATGCCCGCGTGGCCAACCTGGCCTCGCTGTGCGACGGGCAGGTCATTCTTTATGCGGTGGACAGCCAGGCGCAAGCCCTGGCGGCGCACCGTGCGGCCCAGGGCCGGGCGGTGCTGCTCAATGCCAAGGGCCAGGTGACGCTGGCTACCGGTGCGGCCGAAGTGCCGCTGACCACGGTCACGCACCTGGCGGGCCGGCGCAAGATGGACGCGAGCGAAGGCCTGGTGTCCAGCATCCTGGCGGCGGTCGGCGCGGCCTGGGCGCTCGGTATTTCCCCCGATCTGATTGCCGCCGGACTCAAAACCTTCGAAATAGATCTGTTGAGCGCGCGCCCGGCGCACGCGCCGGCACACTGACCGCAGGACACAGAAGAGAAAAGACATCCCCATGGAAGTTTCACGCATCCGGGCCCTGCGCGGCCCCAATCTCTGGAGCCGGCATACCGCGCTGGAGGCCATCGTGTCCTGCCTGGAGACCGAGCGCGCCATCAGCGGCCTGCCCGGCTTCGAGGCCGCCTTGCGCGCACTGTTCCCCGCCGTGGGCTCGCTGCGTACCGGCCGCCAGCTCGGCGACGTGTCGCTGGCCCATGTGCTGGAAAGCGCGGTGCTGGCCTTGCAGGCGCAGGCGGGCTGCCCGGTGACTTTCAGCCGCACGGCCGCCACGCTGGAGCCGGGCGTGTACCAGGTGGTCGTCGAATACAGCGAAGAGTCCGTCGGCCGTTTGGCCCTTGATCTCGGCCAGCAACTGATCCAGGCCGCCCTGCGGCGCACCAGCTTCGACGTGGACGGTGCGATTGCGCGGCTGCGCGAAACCGATGAAGACGAGCGCCTGGGCCCGAGCACCGGCGCCATCGTCGACGCGGCCGCCGTGCGCGGCATTCCGTGGCGCCGTCTCACCCAGGGCAGCCTGGTGCAGTTCGGCTGGGGCTCGCGCCAGCGCCGCATCCAGGCGGCCGAGGTGGACGCCACCAGCGCCGTCTCCGAATCCATTGCGCAAGACAAAGACCTCACCAAGAAGCTGCTGCACGCGGCCGGCGTGCCGGTGCCGCTGGGCCGGCCGGTGGCCGACGTCGATGCCGCCTGGGCCGCGGCCCAGGCGATCGGCCTGCCAGTGGTGGTGAAGCCGCAGGACGGCAACCAGGGCAAGGGCGTGACGGTCAACATCGTCGACCGCGCGCACCTGGAGGTAGCCTTCCGTGCCGCCGCTGAATTCGGTGAAGTGATGGTCGAAAAATTCCTGCCCGGCAGCGACTTCCGCCTGCTGGTGGTGGGCTCGAAGATGGTGGCCGCGGCCCGCCGCGACCCGCCTCAGGTGCTGGGTGACGGCGTGCACACCGTGCGCGAACTGGTCGACATCGTCAATGCCGACCCGCGGCGCGGCGAGGGCCATGCCACTTCGCTGACCAAGATCCGCTTCGACGACATCGCCGTGGCGCGTCTGGCGGCGCAGGGCCTGACGCCGCAGTCGGTGGCCGAAAAGGGCCGCCGCATCCTGCTGCGCAACAACGCCAATCTCAGCACCGGCGGCACCGCCACCGACGTCACCGACGACGTGCACCCCGACATCGCCGCGCAGGCCGTGACGGCGGCACAGATGGTCGGCCTGCATATCTGCGGCGTCGACCTGGTCTGCGAAACCATGCTCCGGCCGCTGGAAGAGCAGCACGGCGGCATCGTCGAAGTGAATGCCGCGCCCGGCCTGCGCATGCACATCTCGCCCTCGTACGGCAAGGGCCGCAACGTCGGCGAGGCCATGGTCAATCACCTGTACGGCCCGGACGAAGACGGCCGTATCCCCGTGGTGGCCGTTACCGGCACCAACGGCAAGACCACCACCGCGCGGCTGATCGCGCACCTGTTCGCCAGCAGCGGCCTGCGTGTGGGCATGACCAACACCGACGGCGTCTACGTCGAAGGCCGGCAGATCGACAGCGGCGACTGCAGCGGCCCCAAGAGCGCGCGCAACGTGCTGATGCACCCCGACGTGGACGCTGCCGTGTTCGAGACCGCGCGCGGCGGCATGCTGCGCGAAGGCCTGGGCTTCGACCGCTGCCAGGTGGCCGTGGTCACCAACATCGGCTCCGGCGACCACCTGGGCCTGAACTACATCACCACGGTGGAAGACCTGGCCGTGCTCAAGCGCGTGATCGTGCAAAACGTCGCGCCCGAAGGTTATGCCGTGCTGAACGCGGCCGATCCCATCGTCGCCGCCATGGCGGCGGCCTGTCCGGGCCATGTGATCTATTTCGCTGCCGACCGCCACCATCCGGTGATGGCCACACACCGCGCCCAGGGCCGGCGCACGGTGTATGTGGACGGTGATGCCATCGTGGCCGCCGTCGGCTCCTGGCGCGAGAAGATTGCGCTGCGCGACATTCCGCTCACCCGCAACGGCAGCATCGGCTTTCAGGTCGAAAACGCCATGGCCTCGATCGCTGCCGCCTGGGGCGCGGGCCAGAGCTGGGACACCATCCGCCGCGGCCTGGCCAGTTTTGCCAACGACGCCGACAACGCGCCAGGCCGTTTCAACGTGATGGACTACCGTGGCGCCACGGTGATCGCCGACTACGGCCACAACCCCGACGCCATGCGCGCCCTGGTGGCGGCGGTGGACGCGATGCCGGCGGCACGCCGCTCGGTGGTGATCAGCGGCGCCGGCGACCGCCGCGACGACGACATCCGCGAGCAGACGGTGATCCTGGGCGACGCCTTCGACGACGTGATCCTGTTCGAGGACGCCTGCCAGCGCGGCCGTGCCGATGGCGAGGTGCTGAAGCTGCTGCGCCAGGGGCTGGTGAATGCCAAGCGCACCCACCGCGTCGACGAAATCCAGGGTGAATTCATCGCCATCGACCACGCGCTGGAGCGGCTGGAGCCGGGCGACCTGTGCCTGATCCTGGTCGATCAGGTGGAAGAAGCCCTGGCGCATCTGGCCCAGCGTGTCACGGCCGGGTAACGAGGGGTAAGGCCAAGTAAGGCCGGATGGCTTGTCCGCAGGAGTGAGGGCGGCCGCAAGTAAAATCCGCCATTTTGGCCAATACCCCTTCCTCCCCCTCCATGTCCTCAGCACCCGCTGGGCACCAACGTGCCTGCTTTGATCTCAAGAGCGCCACCTTGCCGTTGATCGCGGTGGTGCTCAAGACCGGCGATCTGTCGGCCCTCGCCAGCGAGCTGAAGGCGCGTTTTGGCGACACGCCCGATTTCTTCGACCAGGACCCGGTGGTGATCAATCTGGCGCAATTGCCCGAGGACGCGGGCGCCATCGATTTCAACCGGCTCAACACCCTGCTGCGCACCTACCGCATGCGGCCGATCGCGGTGCATGGCGGCACCAGTGCGCAGCTGGGCGCGGCGGCCGCCGCGGGCCTGGTGGAAACGCCCGACATCGCCCATACCCTGCCGCTGGCCGCCGCCGAGCCTGCGGCGGCGGTCCCCGTCGAGGCCGTGGTGGCACCGGCGCCGGCCGCGGGCACACTGGTCATCGACAAACCGCTGCGCTCCGGCCAGCAGATCTACGCGCGCGGCGCCGATCTGGTGGTGCTGGCGGTGGTCAACTTCGGTGCCGAAGTCATTGCCGACGGCAACATCCATGTCTACGGTCCGCTGCGCGGCCGCGCCATCGCCGGCGCGCGCGGCAACACCGAGGCGCGCATCTTCAGCACCTGCCTGGAGGCGCAACTGATCTCCATCGCCGGCACCTACCGCACCTCCGAGATCGCCATGCCCGCCGAAGTGCTGGGCAAGGCCGCGCAGGTTCGCCTGGTTGGCGAAAAGCTGGTGATGGAGCCGCTTTGATCCTGACTCTTCTTCGACACTCTGACATTTGAAAGACTTGCAAACCATGGCCAAAATCATCGTGGTGACTTCCGGTAAAGGTGGCGTCGGAAAAACCACCACCAGTGCCAGCTTCGCTTCGGGCCTCGCGCTCCGGGGCCACAAGACGGCCGTCATCGACTTCGACGTGGGCCTGCGCAACCTCGACCTGATCATGGGTTGCGAGCGCCGCGTGGTCTACGACCTGATCAACGTGATCCACAACGAGGCCAACCTCAACCAGGCGCTGATCAAGGACAAGCAGTGCGACAACCTGTTCGTGCTGGCCGCCTCGCAGACCCGCGACAAGGATGCGCTGACCCAGGACGGCGTGGAGCGTGTGCTCAAGGACCTCGGCGAAATGGGCTTCGAATACATCGTCTGCGACTCGCCGGCCGGCATCGAGACCGGCGCGCTGATGGCCATGCACTTTGCCGACGAGGCGCTGGTGGTCACCAACCCCGAAGTCTCTTCGGTGCGCGACTCCGACCGCATCCTCGGCATGCTCGGCTCCAAGACCAAGCGCGCCATCGACGGCAAGGAGCCGGTGAAGGAACACCTGGTGATCACGCGCTACAACCCGGCGCGGGTGGAAGATGGCCAGATGCTGTCGCTCGAAGACATCCAGGACATCCTGCGCATCCCGCTGATGGGCGTGATCCCCGAGTCCGAATCGGTGCTGCAGGCGTCCAACCAGGGCCTGCCAGCGATCCATCTGCAGGAAAGTGACGTGTCCGAGGCCTACAAGGACGTGGTCGCGCGTTTCCTGGGCGAAGACAAGCCGATGCGTTTCGTCGAAGCGGTCAAGCCTGGTTTCTTCAAGCGTCTGTTCGGCGGGAGGTAAGCCATGTCGTTTCTGTCTTTCCTGCTCGGGGAAAAGAAAAAAACCGCCAGTGTGGCCAAGGAGCGGTTGCAGATCATCCTGGCCCACGAGCGCACCGGCCGCGGCAAGAGCCGGCCCGACTACCTGCCGGCCCTGCAGCGCGAGCTGGTGGCGGTGATCTCCAAATACGTGTCGATCAACCCCGACGACATCAAGGTGCACCTGGAGCGCCAGGACAATCTCGAAGTGCTCGAAGTCAAGATCGAGCTGCCCGAAGCCTTGAGATAGGCACACCCCCAGGTTGGCTCACTTTGTGTAGCCGCCCACCCCCTTGCAGGGGGCAACACCAGCAGCCCGGCGAAGCCGGTTCTGCGGTGTTTCTGGAAAAGTCAGTGGTGCCAATGGAGACTGTGGGAGAACGCTATGAAACGATGGTCTGGATGGATTTTGGCGAGTACGGCGGCGCTGCTGTGTGCCCTTGCCCAGGCGGAGCAGGTCGGCTCGGTCGACACCGCGTTCCAGTGGATCGGCCCCGACCACAAGATCGTGGTGGAAGCCTATGACGATCCGAAGGTCGGCGGTGTGACGTGTTATGTGTCGCGCGCCAAGACTGGTGGCATCAAGGGTGCCGTGGGCCTGGCCGAGGACAAGGCGGAGGCCTCGATCGCCTGCCGCCAGGTCGGCCCGGTGAGCTTTACGCAGCCGCTGCCCGCGCGTGAAGAGGTGTTCAGCGAGCGGCTGTCGGTGCTGTTCAAGAAGCTGCGCATCGTGCGCATGGTCGACAAGAGCCGCAACGCACTGGTCTACCTCACCTATTCCGACCGCCTGGTGGACGGTTCGCCGATGAACGCCATCACCGCCGTCGCCGTGGACCGCGGCACGGTGATCCCCGTCAAGTAGATGCCGCCAGAGTCCGGGCCGCCTCCCCCCACGGCCGCAGAAGCGGCTGCCGCGGCGTCGAACTCACCCCTGGCGCCGCTGAAGTTCGCGGTGTTTCGCATGTTGTGGTGCGTCTGGCTCGCGGCCAACATCTGCATGTGGATGAACGACGTGGCCGCCGCCTGGCTGATGACCACGCTCACCACCTCGCCGCTGTGGGTGGCGCTGGTGCAGACCGCGTCCACATTGCCGGTGTTCCTGCTCGGCCTGCCCAGCGGCGCGCTGGCCGACATCCTGGACCGCCGGCGCTATTTCATCGTCACGCAGTTCTGGGTGGCGGCCGTGGCGCTGCTGTTGTGCGCGGCCATCGTGCTGGACGCGATGACGCCGCCGCTGCTTTTGGCGCTGACCTTTGCCAACGGCGTCGGCCTGGCCATGCGCTGGCCGGTGTTTGCCGCCATCGTGCCCGACCTGGTGCCGCGTTCGCAGTTGCCGGCCGCGCTGGCGCTGAACGGTGTCACCATGAACGCCTCGCGCATCGTCGGCCCGCTGGCCGCCGGCGCCCTGATCGCCAGTGCCGGCAGTGCCTATGTGTTCGTGCTGAACGCGGTGCTGTCGGTGATCTCGGCCTTCGTGCTGATCCGCTGGCGCCACCAACACGTGCCCAGCCCGCTCGGGCGCGAGCGCCTGTTCAGCGCGATGCGGGTCGGCGTGCAGTTCGTGCGGCAGTCGAGCCGGCTCAAGGCGGTGTTCCTGCGCATCGCGCTGTTCTTCTTCCACTCGACCGCCTTGCTGGCGCTGCTGCCGCTGATCGCGCGCAAGCTGCAGGGCGGCGACGCGGCCACCTTCACCCTGCTGCTGGCCTCGATGGGCGCCGGCGCCATCACCGCGGCCATGTTCCTGCCGCGGCTGCGCCAGAAGATGACGCGCGACACCCTGGTGCTGCGCGGCATGAACCTGCAGTCGTTGGCCATCGCGGTGATGGCCTTCGCGCCGAATGTGTATGTGGCGGTACCGGCGATGCTGGTGGCCGGCATGGCCTGGATCACCACGGCCAACTCGCTCAGCGTCTCGGCGCAGCTCGCGCTGCCGAACTGGGTGCGGGCGCGCGGCATGTCGATGTACCAGATGGCGATCATGGGCGCGAGTGCCTTCGGCGCCGCCTTGTGGGGCCATGTGGCCAGCATCGGCACGGTGCAGATCAGCCTGTGCATCGCCG
>Ga0307513_10004594_pt1 | contig 18392 bp, 19 predicted proteins | sample 15_EM_MG_FD_202174 | JGI IMG/M metagenome (GOLD analysis project Ga0307513, IMG submission 202174) | Populus trichocarpa ectomycorrhiza microbial communities from riparian zone in the Pacific Northwest, United States - 15_EM | ecosystem: Host-associated > Plants > Roots > Unclassified | place... | reverse complement strand
TGGCGCGCGACAAGATGACCGTGGCGATGATGCTCGGCATTCCGACCTTGCAACTGCTGCTGTTCGGCTACGCCATCAACCTGGACGTGCGTAACCTGCCTGCGGCGGTCGCCGACCTCTCCGGCACCAGCGGATCGCGCGCGCTGACGCAAGATCTGTTCGCCACCGGCGTGATCCGGCCGGTGGCGGGCGTGCGCACGCCGCAGGAGCTGCAAACCCTGCTGCGCAAGGGCGACATAAAAATCGGCATCGTGATTCCGGCGGATTTCGAGCGCCGCAAGATCGAAGGGCGCGAGGCGATGCAGGTGATTGTCGACGGCAGCGATACTTCGGTGCAATCGACCGCGCGCCAACTGGCGCAGATGCCGCTGGATGGTCGCGGTCAGAACGCTCTGCAGGGACAAATCAGCGTGCTGCCTTTGTACAACCCCGAGCGGCGTTCGGCCGTGAACGTGGTGCCCGGCTTGATAGGCGTCATCCTGACTATGACCCTGGTGATGTTCACGGCCATGGCCATCGTGCGCGAAAAAGAACGCGGCAACCTGGAGCTGTTGATCACCACGCCCGTCTCCAGCGGCGAACTGATGGTCGGCAAGGTGCTGCCTTACATCGGCGTCGGCCTGGTGCAGACCACAGTGGTGCTGCTGTTGGGCGTGCTGCTGTTCAAGGTGCCCATCAATGGCAGTCTGTGGGGGGTATACGGCGCGGCGATGCTGCTGATCGTGGCCAACCTGACCTTGGGTTTGCTGGTTTCCACGCGCGCGCAGACGCAGTTCCAGGCCATGCAGATGGCGTTCTTCCTGTTCTTGCCGTCGATCCTGCTCTCGGGCTTCATGTTCCCGTTCGACGGCATGCCTAAGGCCGCGCAGTGGATCGCCGAAGTGCTGCCGCTGACCCACTTCGTGCGCCTGATACGCGGCGTGGTGCTGCGTGGCGCGAACCTGTTCGAACTATGGCCGGATGTGTTGGCTTTACTCGCCTTCACCACGGTGATGATGTCGCTGGCGATTATGCGTTTCCGCAAGCGTTTGGATTGAATGGGCACTCCACCGATCGCGCTTATCGGTTCGGGCGCGGGGATCCCAGCGAGTCGATTGACCAGGAGCTCGCCGTCAAAGCTTGCGGTGCATTACGTAGACGTCGGTCAAACCCTGCGATACGTGGCGGAAAGCGCCGGGTATGCGACCGACGATCTCGAAGCCATGGCGTCGCCATAGCCGCACCGCACCTTCGTTGGTGCTGACGACGAAATTGAATTGCATCGCCTGGAAGCCCGCGCGCCGTGCTTCTTCCAGCGAGTGCTCGCACATCATCGAAGCAATGCCTTGCCCCCTTGCCTGCGGCGAGACCATGTAGCCGGCGTTGGCGACATGGTCGCCGAGGCCGGGCTGGTTGGGTCTGAGCATGTACAGGCCGAGGATTTCGCTGCCGCTCTCGGCGATGAAACAGCGAGACGGCGGGGTAGTCCACATCGTCCGTGCCTGTTCCATGCGCATGTCGGGCGGATAACTGTAAGTGTCCCCGGTCGCAATCACTTGCTGGAAAATAGACCAGGCACCAGGAAATTCGTCCACGCCTATTTCGCGGATCAACAATGCATCGCTCATGGCGCGATCACGCGCTGCCGGAATTGGCCAGTTCGATCCGTCCCCGCAGCGAATTCGCCATCACTTCGGTGACTACCACGTCCACGAACTGCCCTATCAGCCGGGCATTGCCGGGGAAGTTCACATAGCGCATGTTCTCCGTGCGTCCGGTCAGTTCCGACTTGTCGCGGGTGCTGTGCCGTTCCACCAGCACTCGTTGCACGCTGCCGAGCATGGATTGCGAGTTGCGAGTCGCGCCAGGCGTTCGTGCTTCACCGCATCCGGAGTGTCGTCTTCCAGATCCGCTGCAGGCGTGCCCGGTCTGCGCGAGTAGACGAACGAATAGGATTGGTCGAAGCCCACGTCCTCGATCAGCTTCATGGTCTTGTCGAAGTCCGCATCGGTTTCGCCGGGAAAACCGACTATGAAATCCGAGGAGATGGAAATATCCGGACGCACCGCGCGCAGCTTGCGGATCTTCTGCTTGAACTCCAACGTGGTGTAGCCGCGTTTCATCGCCGCCAGGATGCGGTCGCTGCCGGCCTGCACGGGCAGATGCAGGTAGTTGGCCAACTGCGGCACGTCGCGATAGGCCTCGATCAGCGAGTCGGAAAACTCGAGCGGATGCGAAGTGGTGAAGCGGATGCGGTCGATGCCGTCGATCTCGGCCATGGTGCGGATCAGCAGGCCGAGATCGGCGAAAAGCGCCTCCCCGTTCGAACCGTCGCCGTAGGGACCGCGATATGCATTGACGTTCTGGCCCAGCAGGTTGATCTCGCGCACGCCTTGCGCGGCGAGCTGCGCGATTTCCACCAGTACGTCCTCGAACGGCCGGCTCACTTCCTCGCCGCGCGTGTACGGCACCACGCAGAAGCTGCAGTACTTGCTGCAGCCTTCCATGATCGAGACGAACGCGCTGGGCCCTTCTGCGCGGGGTTCGGGCAGCCGGTCGAACTTTTCGATCTCGGGGAAGCTGATGTCCACCTGCGGCTTGCCGGAGGCGCGGCGCTCGCGGATCAGCTCGGGCAGGCGGTGCAGGGTCTGCGGTCCGAACACCAGGTCCACGTAAGGCGCGCGCTTGACGATGGCGGCGCCTTCCTGCGAGGCCACGCAGCCGCCGACGCCGATCAGCACCGGCTTGCCGTCCTTCTTCAGCGACTTCCAGCGGCCCAACTGGCTGAACACCTTTTCCTGCGCCTTCTCGCGGATCGAGCAGGTGTTGATCAGGATGACGTCGGCTTCTTCAGGGTTGTCGGTCAGCTCCAGCCCATCGGAATCGGCCAGCACGTCGGCCATCTTGGACGAGTCGTACTCGTTCATCTGGCAACCGTGGGTCTTGATGAACAGTTTTCCGCGCACCGGCAGGACGACAGCGGGCTGGCGGTGGGCCAGCGGGGAAAGGGACAGGGCGGAGCCGTCCGAAGCGGACGCAGGAGGATTGGCGGTCCCGGGCATGGTGGGTAATCCAGGCGGGTTGGCGGAAGAGGCGCACAGTTTAACGGAGCGGTGCCGTCGGGGCGGATCGTGGGAGCGGCGTCCCGCCGCGAGCTTTCGCCGCCAGGAAGGCGGTATCTGCCATGAATCAGGGAGGACGGCTGGCCGAATCGCTTTGATCGGTGGGAAAAACCTGGCCTTTTAGCTTGGCCCAAAGCTCGCGGCGAGACGTCGCTCCCACATTGGTGGGGCGTCTGGGCGCCAGGAGGCCGGAATTTCCGAAGATCATCGTTCTATTGGGAAACCAGCCGCCAATACCGGCGCAAGCTAATGAGAAGTGGGTCACCCTCCGCTTCCTGGGGAAATCCTTTTGTCGGACAAGGACTTGGCAACCGGTCATGAAGTTGGGACACTCCCGGGCATGAAGGGGGCTTCTCAGAATTATGCGCTGCCGTTGCTGGCGGCTCTGTTGGCGTTGACCGCATTGCCGGCTAGCGCGGGCACCCTGTACAAGTGCACCGGCGCCGATGGCGTACCCAACTACGTCAGCAAGCGTGTCGGCGGGGCGAGCTGCGAGGTGATCAGCAGGTATACGCCGGACAGCCGATCCAGCAGCGCGTCGGTTTCGCGGCCGGTCAGCAGCGTATCGGTGCCTGCCACTCCGACGACCGCGTTGGGCGCAGCCAGTTCCGGTGCCATGATCACCCGGCCTGAGTCGACCGTCGCGGGCGCCATCGTTCCCGCTGCATTGCCGGCAGCCTCCAAGCCTGCTCCTACTTCCGGCAACACCCGGCGCGTGGTCAGCGGGCAGGTGTATTCCTACATCAAGGATGGTGTGCGCCACTACACCAGCGCACGGCCCAAGGGCGCTGGCGTCGTGGCCAGCGTGCGCACCATCAAATACAGCTTCATCGAAACCTGTTTTGCCTGCGCTGCCAATCCCGGGGTCAATTTCGGCACCCTTCGCCTGAACACCATCTCCTACGATGCGGAGATCAAGGCCGCCTCCCGCGATTACGGCGTGGACGAAGCTATCGTGCGCGCCATCATTCACGCCGAATCCTCGTTCAATCCGATGGCGCTTTCGCATGCCGGCGCGCAGGGCCTGATGCAGCTGATGCCGGCCACGGCGCGCCGTTTCGGCGTCACCGACTCGTACGACGCCAGCCAGAATATTCGCGGTGGCGTGCAATATCTGGCCTGGTTGCTGAAGCGGTTCAACGGCGATCTCACTCTCGCCGCCGCCGGTTACAACGCGGGCGAGGGGGCGGTGGATCGCCACGGCGGCGTACCGCCGTACCAGGAAACCCAGCGCTACGTGGCGCGAGTGGGCGTGCTGGCCGATCGTTACCGCGGGTCCATCGGCGCACGTTGAACCGCTGTAGGTCCTGCGGCGCTTTCAAGTCATTGATTTTCCGGCCAACGTTGTCGGCTGATTAAGGCTTCCGTTACAATTTCCCGTCTTTTGCGGCCGCGCCGGGGTTATGGCGTCGGCTTTGGCAGCCTTACGCTACCTATTTGAAAGTTTCGGAGTGCCGGATGGCCAATGATGGGGTCAATGAGCCTGTGAATACGGGCCGACGCCGGTTCCTGACCGCAACCACGGCTGTGGTTGGTGCGGTCGGTGCCGGTTTTGTAGCAGTACCGTTCATCAAGTCGTGGAACCCGAGCGCGCTGGCCAAGCTGGCCGGCGCCCCGGTAACCGCCGATCTGACCGGCTTGCAGGAAGGCCAGCGCCTGGTCCTGGAATGGCGCGGTCAGCCGATCTGGATCGTCAAACGCTCCAAGGCGATTCTGGAAGCGTTGCCGACCCTCGATAGCCGCCTGCGCGACCCCGAGTCGACCAACAAGGATCAACAGCCCGAGTACGTGTTGAAGGGCAATCCGGAGTTCCGTTCGGTCAAGCCGGAGATTTCCGTGCTGGTCGGCCTGTGCACGCACCTGGGTTGTTCGCCGGAAATGGTCGCCGAGATCAAGCCCGAGCCGTACGACCCCGAGTGGAAAGGCGGCTACTTCTGCCCCTGCCACAAGTCGCGCTTCGATATGTCGGGACGCGTCTTCCAGGGCGTTCCCGCGCCCATCAACCTGCTGGTACCGCCGCACTACTATCAGGACGACAACACGATCGTTGTTGGCCTCGATCCGAAGGGAACTGCGTAAGTCATGGCGAAGAACATCCTCCTCCGCACCGCAGACGGCGTCTGGGACTGGTTCACTGCGCGCGCGCCGGGCTTCATGCCCGTGTATCGCAAGCACATGACCGAGTACTACGCGCCGAAAAACTTCAATTTCTGGTACTACATGGGGTCGCTGGCCCTGTTGGTGCTGGTCAACCAGATCGTCACCGGCATCTTCCTGACGATGCACTTCAAGCCGGCCGCGGCCGAAGCGTTTTCGTCGGTCGAATACATCATGCGCGACGTCGAATGGGGCTGGCTGATCCGCTACATGCACAGCACCGGCGCCTCGCTGTTCTTCATCGTGGTCTATCTGCACATGTTCCGCGGCCTGATCTATGGCAGCTACCAGAAGCCGCGCGAGCTGGTGTGGATCCTGGGCATGCTGATCTATCTGGTGCTGATGGCCGAAGCCTTCATGGGCTACGTGCTGCCGTGGGGCCAGATGTCGTTCTGGGGCGCCAAGGTCATCATCTCGCTGTTCGGCGCGATTCCGGTGATCGGCAACGGCCTGACCGAATGGATCATGGGCGATTACCTGCCCGGCGACGCTACCCTCAACCGCTTCTTCGCCCTGCACGTGATCGCGTTGCCACTGGTGCTGCTGCTGCTGGTGGTGCTGCACCTGGGCGCGTTGCATGAAGTGGGTTCCAACAATCCCGATGGCGTCGACATCAAGTACGGCCCCAAGGGCAACCGCTGGGATGCGACCAAGCCGGCCGACGGAATCCCGTTCCATCCGTACTACACGGTCAAGGACCTGGTCGGCGTGGGCTTCCTGCTGATCATCGCCGCGTTCATCATCTTCTTCGCACCGGCGTTCGGCGGCTGGTTCCTGGAGCACGACAATTTCACCGAGGCCAACCGTTTGGTCACGCCGGAACACATCAAGCCGGTCTGGTACTACACCCCGTACTACGCGATGTTGCGGGTCATTCCTCACAAGCTGAGCGGCGTGCTGGTGATGTTCGCGGCGATCGCGGTGCTGTTCTTCGTGCCCTGGCTGGATAGAGCCAAGGTGAAGTCGGTGCGCTACCGCGGCTGGATTTCCAAAGTCGCTCTGGGCGTGCTCGCCATCTGCTTCGTATGGCTGGGCAAGATCGGCGCCGGTCCGGGTACCGATCCGGTCGAGACGATCATCGGCCGCGTGCTGACCTTCCTCTATTTCGCTTTCTTCATCACCATGCCGCTATGGACCAAGCTAGACAAGACCAAGCCAGTGCCGGAACGGGTGACGACGCATGACTAAGAACCTGCTCCCGCGGAATCTCGCATCGCGTCTGGCGGTGTTCACCGGTGGAATGTTGCTATCGCTGTCGGTGTTCGCTTCCGAAGGCGGCAACACCCTGCAGGCCGGCAACGACCTCAGCGATCGCGCTTCGCTGCAGCGTGGCGCGCAGCTGTACATGAACTACTGCTCCGGCTGCCACTCGCTCAAATACCTGCGCTATTCGCGCATGGCCGAAGACCTGGGGCTGAGCGAAGAAGAGGTGATGACCAACCTCAACTTCACCGGTGCCAAGTTCGGCGAACAGATCAAGGTATCGATGCCGCACGATCCGGCCACCAAGTGGTTCGGCAAGATGCCGCCCGACCTGAGCCTGATCGCGCGGGTCCGCGGCAGCGACTGGATTTATACCTATCTGAAGTCGTTCTACCTGGACGAAAGCCGTCCGCTGGGCTGGAATAACAAGCTGTTCCCGAATGCGTCCATGCCCAATCCGCTGTGGCGGATGCAAGGCCTGCAGCATGCCGAAATGAGCAAGCCGGATGCCATCGGCGAGCGCCATGTCGAGGCATTGAAGGTGACTCAGCCGGGCACGCAGACCGCGGCCCAGTTCGACCAGACCGCTCGCGACATCACCAACTTCCTCGAGTACGCCGGCGAACCTGCCGCCCTCAAACGCCAGAGCATGGGCGTGTGGGTGGTCTTGTTCCTGGTGGCGCTCACCTTCCTGGCCTTCCTGCTCAAGCAGGAATACTGGAAAGACGTGCACTAAGCGTATTTTTCCGCCGGCCCGCGCTTGTCCGCGCGGGTCACGGGGCAGGCCGGAGAGCAGGCCTGGCGGAGAAATACGTACTCGGGGCCGTGGCGACTGTCAGCAGAGGGCTGGCAGCGTCGATGCGACCGGCGGTTCCGGTCGTCGGAGAGCCTGATGGCTGCGAGTCCGCGTATGCGAAATACCTTGACGTTGTTTTCTTCCACCGATGACGTGCTGTGCCATCGCGTGCGGTTGGTGCTGGCCGCCAAGGGCGTGACCTACGACCTGGTCCCGGTGGACGCGCAGAACCCGCCCGAAGACCTGATCGACCTCAACCCCTACCATTCCGTGCCCACCCTGGTGGAGCGCGATCTGGTGCTGTACGCCGCGTCGGTGGTCAGCGAATACCTGGACGAACGCTATCCGCATCCGCCGCTGATGCCGGTGGACCCGCTTTCCCGTGCGCGCCTGCGTCTGGCCATGCTGCGCATCGAGCACGACTGGGTGCCGCAAGTGCAGGCCATCCAACTGGGCAACAAGGCCCAGGCCGAGGCCGGCCGCAAGCGTCTGAAGGAACTGCTCACCGCGTCGGTGCCGCTGTTCAAGGCCAGCAAATTCTTCCTCAATCCGGAAATGAGCCTGGCCGACTGCGCCATGGCGCCGATCATCTGGCGCCTGCCGTCGCTGGACATCCCGCTGCCCAAGGACGGCAAGTCCATCGAGGATTACGGCAACCGGATCTTCCGTAATCCGGGATTCCTACGCAGCCTGACCGACCAGGAAAAACGCCTGCGCGAGATTCCGGCGTAAGCTTCTGCGCGTCAGGTCCCGTACGCTTCCGGCGCGCTAGAGTATTCGCATGACCGATGAAACACCGCGTATGACCAGCCATCGCCCGTACCTGTTGCGAGCGTTGTCCCAGTGGATTGCCGACAACGACATGACCCCGCATCTGTTGGTCGACGCGACCCAGCCGGGCGTGCAGGTTCCACCCAGCGCGGTCAAGGAAGGCAAGGTGGTATTGAACATCGCCGAGCGCGCGGTGGTTCGGCTGCAGATAGACAACAGTTCGGTCAGCTTCAGCGCGCGCTTCGGTGGCGTCAGTTATCCGGTGCTGGTGCCTATTTCGGCGGTGCTGGCCATCTATGCGCGCGAAACCGGGCAGGGCATGGCCTTGCCGGACGACATCGCAGGGGCGACTGGTCCTGAGGGCGACGATGAACCGCCTTCGCCGACGACTCCGGCCGAAGACGCGCCGGCGGCTGGCAAGCGTCCGCATCTACGCGTGGTGAAGTAACGCTCCTGCGGTCGCGATCAATGTAGATTGATCGGCGTGGCCGAGGGGTTCGCCGGTCCGATGAACGACACCAGTTTCTCGCCGCGTAATACCATCCTGCCGATATGGCGGTCGACGCCATCGTAGGAATACTCGAAGCGGAAACTGCGCTCGAAGCCCAGGCGCCCGCTCTCGTTACGGCGCACTCTTATCCCCGCTGCGTGCACGGACTCGTCCAGCCACATGACTTGCGCCGCGGCGCACGCATCGCGGCCCAGTTGTTTGGCGTGTTCCGCAGCGGCACGCGCCGCATTCCAATAAGTGAAAACGGCGGCGCCGGCGATCATCAGCAGGATGAGTGAAGGCACGGGCGATCAGCGCGACGCAGGGCCGAGTTTCAACGATAGGTCGATGGCATGGACGTGCTTGGTCAGTCCACCGACGGAAATGCAATCCACGCCGTCCTCGGCGATGCTCCGCACCGTTTCCAGGCTGACACCGCCGGAGACCTCCAGCGGTATTCTGCCGTCGGCGATGCGTACCGCTTCGCGGCGCGTGGCGGCATCGAAGTCGTCAATCAGGATGCGGTCGCAGCCCGCCTCCAGCGCTTCCTCAAGCTGCGCCAGGTTTTCGACTTCCACCACCAACGGCAACGCCGGTTGCGCCACGCGCGCGGCCCGCACTGCCGCAGTCAGCGAGCCCGCGGCGCGGATGTGGTTTTCCTTCAGCATCACCGTGTCGAACAGGCCAATGCGATGGTTGCTGCCGCCTCCGCAGCGCACCGCGTATTTCTGGGCAAGGCGCAGGCCGGGAAGCGTCTTGCGCGTATCCAGGATCTTCGCCCGCGTGCCGCGTACCGCCGCTACGTAAGCCGCCGTCGTGGTCGCCGTGCCGGAGAGGGTCTGCATGAAATTCAGGCTCGCGCGCTCGCCACTGACCAACGCGCGAGCGCGGCCGGACAGGGTGGCCAGCACAGTGCCGGCATGGACGTGTTCGCCTTCCTGCACGCGCCATTCGATCGCTACTTCGGAGTCCAGCGCACGATGGCAGGCGTCGAACCAGGGGCGTCCCGCGACCACGGCCTCCTCCTTGCACAACAGATAGGCGATGTCGGCCACGTCCGGCAGCAGCGCAGCGGTCACGTCGCCGCTGCCCAGGTCTTCGGCCAGTGCGCGCGCTACGTCCTCGGCAATGACCTCTGCCGGCGGCGGAGAGAAATCCCGCGGCATCAGGCAGGGAAGCCTTCGATCTGCGCGGTGGCGATGGCTTCCTCGGCCAGCAGCACCGGAATGCCGTCGTCGACGCGGTAGACCGTCTTGCGGTCGCGGGTCAGCAAGGCTTCGCGCAGCGGCTCGGTTTGCACGGTGTCGTCGGCGCGCTTGACCCCTCCGGCGCCGATGGCGCGGTTCAACGCTTCCAGGGCTTGCGAGTCGAGCAGGGCCAGCGACTGGCGCGTGGTGGGGCAGCACAGGATATCGAGCAATTTGCGGTCCATTCGTCCGTAGTCAAGCGGGAAGATGCCCTAGAATAAGCCTTTGCGACCGCAGGCAGTGAACGCCTGTTTCACTACTTCTGAGAGGACGGCATGACCGCCACAGTTCCCAGCCCGTTGGTCGGCATAGTGATGGGCTCCCGTTCCGACTGGGAAACCATGCAGCATGCCGCGCAGAAACTCGATGCGCTGGGCGTGCCTTATGAAGTGAAAGTGGTTTCCGCGCACCGCACGCCCGACGTGCTGTTTTCGTATGCCGAGGCAGCGGCATCGCGTGGGTTGCGCGCGATAGTGGCGGGCGCCGGCGGCGCAGCGCATTTGCCGGGCATGCTGGCAGCCAAGACCGCGGTTCCGGTGCTGGGCGTGCCGGTGCAGTCGAAGGCGCTCAATGGAATGGATTCACTGCTATCGATTGTGCAAATGCCGGCGGGCATTCCCGTGGCCACCTTCGCGATCGGCAATGCTGGGGCCTCCAACGCCGCTTTGTTCGCGGCTGCGTTGCTGGCGCCGCAGTACCCCGACATCGCCAATGCGCTGGAGGCGTTCCGCAGCAGGCAGAGCGATGAAGTAACCGCGAACGATGATCCGCGGCTTCCCGTCTCAAGTTCCGGACCGTCGGCGTAATGACCACCGTCGGAATACTGGGAGGCGGGCAACTGGCCCGCATGCTCGCACTTTCCGGCGCGCCGCTGGGCCTGCGCTTCCTGGTCATGGATACCGAAGCGGACGCCTGCGCGGGCCAATTCGCACCGCTGCTGGTGGGCGACTACCGCGATGAAGCGGCATTGGCCGAATTCGCCTCCAGGGTGGATGTGGCCACTTTCGACTTCGAGAATGTGCCGGCGGAAAGCGCCGAATGGCTGGCGACGCGCGTGCCGGTGTTCCCCAACCCGCGCGCGCTCTCCGTGGCCCAGGATCGGCTGGTGGAAAAGAATCTGTTCCGTAGCCTGGGCATCCCGGTCGGCGAATACGCCGCGGTGTCCACGCGCGACGGATTGGAGGAGGAAGTCTCGCGTATCGGCGGCCCATGCATCCTCAAGACGCGGCGCTTGGGCTATGACGGCAAGGGCCAGTTCCGCATCAAGTCGGCAGGCGACATCGAGGCGGCCTGGCAGGCGCTGGGTGCGCAGGCGGACGCGCAGGCAGAAGCGGTGGGACTGATCGTCGAAGCCTTCATCCCCTTCCAACGCGAGTTGTCGGTGGTGGCCGTACGCGGCCGCGACGGCGAATTCCGCACCTGGCCTTTGACCGAGAATTGGCATGTGGACGGGGTGTTGTCCGCCAGCCTGGCGCCGGCCACCATCGACGACGGACTCGCGCAGCTCGCTTACGGTTACGCCAATCAACTGGCTGAAGCGTTGGATTACGTGGGAGTGTTCGCGCTCGAACTATTCTGCAAAGACGGGCAATGGCTGGCCAATGAAATGGCGCCGCGCGTGCATAACTCCGGGCATTGGACCATCGAAGGCGCGGAGACTTCGCAGTTCGAGAACCATCTACGTGCCGTGCTCGGTCTGCCGCTCGGCGACACGCGCATGCTCGGTCATGCGTGCATGCTCAACTGGATCGGCGAGTTGCCCGATCGCAATGCGGTGTTGGCCGAACCCGCTGGCCACTGGCACGACTACGGTAAGTTGCCGCGCGGCGGGCGCAAGGTGGGGCACGCGACGTTGCGTGACGATTCGGCGGGCGAACTGTCGGTTGCGCTAGAGCGAGTAGGCGGTGGACTGCAGCGCATGCCGCAAGTCGATCCGGTGTTGAAGGCGCTGCAATAGTCGGGTTCGGAATTCCGTAACGCGATAGCAACGAGGCCGGGAATTCCCGGCCTCGTTCGTATACGTCATTCGTTTATCGGCAACGACCGAAGCGATCCGGCGATGCGCCGGGACCACCGCGCCAACCCGGCGGGTTTTCCCAGTTGGTGCCGCCTCCGCCGATGGGGCCGGGCGGATTGTTGTCGAAATCCAGCCAGCATCGGCGCGCTTGATTCCACAAACCGTAGCGCGGATGCCAATAGCCGTAGCCGGCGTTGTAGTAGTAACCGTTCTTGCTGATGGTGAATTTGTAGCGCTTGCCGTTGCGGCGGTAATAACGATAGTCGGGCGAAGTACCGGGGCCGCCTTTCCAACCCGGCGGATTTTCCCAGTTGGTGCCAGGACCGCCAACGGGACCGGGCGGGTTGTTGTCGCGATCGCGCTTGGCCGCAAATACGTCGCCGCTGAAGACGGCAGCAGCCATCAGGGTGGAAACCATCAGCCATCGTGAAGCTTTCATCTCGCTCTCCTGTTTCGTGGGAACCACGAGCGGATAAACCAGCAGGAGCTGTTCGCGTTGACTAGCTGCCTTCAGTCCGTTGGGTTTCGGTTGGGAACGTGACGGGCTGTTCAGGCCATGCACAAAAAGAAGGCCGGGACATACCCGGCCTTCGCGTCTTGCAGTGTGGACTCGGCAGCAGCCGGATTCAGCGCAGGTTGGCGGCCACGAAGTCCCAATTGACCAGCGCCCAGAACGACTCGACATACTTCGGTCGCGCATTGCGGTAGTCGATGTAGTACGCGTGTTCCCACACGTCGATGGTCAGCAGCGGGGTGTCGTCGCCGGTCAGCGGGGTGGCGGCGTTAGAAGTGCTGACCAGGGCCAGCGAGCCGTCCGGGCGCTGCACCAGCCAGCCCCAGCCCGAACCGAAAGTGCCGATGGCGGTCTTGGTGAACTCTTCCTTGAACTTGGCGAAATCACCGAAGGCCTGGTTGATCAGTTCGGCCACCTTGCCGCCGGGCTCGCCGCCACCGCCTTCCGAAGCCGGCTTCAGACCGTTCCAGTAGAAGGTGTGGTTCCAGATCTGCGCGGCGTTGTTGAACATGCCGCCCTGCGACTTGCGAATGATGTCCTCCAGCGGCAGGTTGGCGAACTCGGTGCCCTCGATCAGCTTGTTGAGGTTGTCCACATAGGTCTTGTGGTGCTTGCCGTAGTGGAAGTCGATGGTCTCGCCGGAAATATGCGGCTCAAGCGCGGTGCGGTCGTAGGGAAGCGGGGGAAGTTCGATGGCCATGGCTTTTCCTTTGCTGTGCTAGGCGGGGCGGACGTGGAGGGTTCGACGCAGCGGCGGGGCCGTGCGAAGGCTTACAATGGGAGTTTACCCGACCACGGTTTGCAGGCCGTCAACGCAGGAGAAAACACCATGCCGGTGATGGAACGCATCCAGGCCGAAGTCGAGGCCCACCCCATCGTCCTTTTTATGAAAGGCACACCGCAGTTCCCGATGTGCGGCTTCTCCAGCCGAGCGATGCATGCGCTCAAGAGCGCCGGTGCCGGCGAAGTGCATACGGTCAACGTGCTGGAAGAGCCCGAAATCCGCGCTAATCTGCCGCGTTTCTCCAATTGGCCGACCTTCCCTCAGCTCTTCATCCATGGCGAGCTGATCGGCGGTTGCGACATCACCCTGGAATTGTTCGAGTCAGGTGAATTGCAGCGCATCGTTTCGGAGGCTGCGGCGGAGTGAGTCTGCTTGCTCTTCCGACCCGCAAAACAGGCGCGCTGCACGGACGGGTGGTGCTGATCAGCGGTGCGCAAGGCGGCTTGGGCAGCGCCGCGGCGCAGGCCTGCGCGGGCGCGGGCGCCACCGTGGTCCTGCTGGGGCGCAAGCCGCCCAAATTGAATCGTGTCTACGATGCGTGCGCGAAGCTGGGGCCCGAGCCTTTGCTTTATCCGCTGGATCTGGAAGGCGCCGCTCCGGACGACTACGCCGAAATGGCGGACCGCCTGCAGCGCGAACTGGGCCGGCTGGACGGCGTGCTGCATTGCGCCGCCGAATTTCGTGGACTCACCCCGTTGGAGCATACGGACCCGGCCGACTTCGCCCGCGCCGTGCACGTCAATCTCACCGCGCCGTGGTGGCTATCGCAGGCGTGCCTGCCGTTGCTCAAGCAGGCTCCGGATGCGGCGTTGGTGTTCGCGCTGGACGACATGAGCCGCGTAGGGCAGGCGTATTGGGGCGGCTACGGGTTGGCTCATCATGGCCTGAGCGCCATAGTGGGCATGTTGCATGCGGAACTTGCGAACTCCAGCGTCAGAGTCGCGGCTCTGCAGCCCGGCCCCATGCGCACCTCCCTGCGCGCCAAAGCCTATGCCGAGGACGATGATGCGCAGGCGCGCGACCCGGCCGACTATGCCGACGCCTGTGTCACCTTGCTGTCATCTGCCGGCGCTGCCCACCGCGGTGAAATCTGGAGCGTTCGCGCGTGACCATCCTGTCGGCCGCGCTGCTTCTGTTCCTGATCCTGGATCCGCTGGGCAACATCCCGGTATTCCTCAGCGTGCTGAAACCGCTGGCGCCCAAGCGTCAGCGCATCGTGCTGGCGCGTGAGCTATTGATCGCGCTGGCGGTCCTCATGGGATTTCTGTGGGGCGGGAAATACGCACTGGAATTGATGCACCTGCGGCAGGAATCGGTGCAGATCGCCGGCGGCATTGTGCTGTTCCTGATCGGCATCCGCATGATTTTCCCGCGGCCGGAAGGGTTGATGGGCGAGCTGCCCGGCGGCGAACCTTTCATCGTGCCGCTGGCCATTCCGCTGGTGGCTGGCCCTTCGGGCATGGCCGCGGTGATGTTGATGGGCAGCAACGAACCCGGCCGGCTCTGGGATTGGAGCCTGGCCCTGATGGTCGCCTGGGGCGCCACCGCCGCCATCCTGTTTTCCGCGACCCTCCTTTACAAATGGCTGGGCCGCAGCGCCCTGATCGCGCTGGAAAGGCTCATGGGCATGCTGCTGGTGGCCATCTCGGTACAGATGTTCCTAGACGGAATAGGGACTTATCTGAAACTCTCGCCGCCCAACATTTAGTCGCTTCAGCAAAGGCGATTGGGTCGTTATGGTGCGGTGCAAAAACTTGTCATAACACGGTAATACCGGCTGTCTATCGTGTTAATCTGTTGTTAACCCGGTGACGCAGTTCACGGGGTCAGGGGCTTCATCCAGCGCTAGTGATTCCACTTGGGATCGCGCCAGCTTTTGCTTTTTACCGCCATCGCCTAACTCGTATCCGAGGCTTATCAAATGAATCAATCCCGTTTCCGGATGTCCAAGATCGCTCTTGGCCTAGTGGTCGCGCTCTCCGCGGCGCCTTCTTTCGCGCAAAGCACATCTTCGGGTGTCGGCGGCTTGGTGACCGGTGCCGATGGCGCCCCTGTCGCGGGTGCCGAAGTCACCATCACCCACGTGGAATCGGGAACGGTTAGCCGCGCCACCACCGACGCAAACGGTCGCTACAACGCACGCGGTCTGCGCGTCGGCGGCCCCTACACCATCAGCGTGGTCAAGGCGGGTGCGGGCGCCGATACGGAAGAGAACATCTATCTCACCCTGAACCAGATCAGCACCGTCGATGCCGCCCTCGCCGGCGGCGACGTGACCACGCTGGAAACCGTCACGGCAGTCGGCATCGCCGGCGGCTCGGAAGTGTTCAGCGCGACCAAGATGGGTTCGGGCACCAGCGTCGACCAGCGCACCATCGAAGCGCTGCCCTCGATGAACGGCAACATCCAGGATTACATGCGCCTCGACCCGCGCGTGGCTTTCACCGACCGCGCCTCGGGCAGCATCAGCGCCGGCGGCCAGAACCCGCGCTTCAACAAGATCACCATCGACGGCGTTTCGGCCAGCGATAGCTTCGGCCTGGAAGGCAACAACATGCCGACCATGCGTCAGCCGGTGTCGATGGAGGCCATCGAGGCCATCGACATCAACCTGTCCAACTATGACGTAACCATGTCCGGCGCTGCTGGCGCCAACGTCAATGCGGTGACCAAATCCGGCACCAACGAGTTCCATGGTTCGGTCTACGGCACCTACCGCGACGGCGACTGGTTCGGCGACTATCCGGCCCGCATCGCCGGTAGCACGTTGAACGTGACCGACCTGCCGTTTGACGAGTACGACGACGAGAAGACCTGGGGTGTGACTTTCGGCGGTCCGATCGTCAAGGACAAGCTGTTCTTCTTCGCAAACTACGAGAAGTTCAAGCAGACCAATATCGGCCCGGCCGGCAAGAGCCAGGGCACCAACCCGCTGGCCTCCGGCGGCGCCGATTTCGACGTGGCGGATCTGGCCGAAGTGCAGCGCATCGCGCGCGACGTCTGGGGCTTCGAACCGGGCGACTTGAGCGGAGCCGGCAACACCGAGCTGGAGGAGTATGCGCTGAAGCTCGACTGGAACATCAGCGACAATCATCGCGCCAGCCTGCGCTACAGCAAGCTGGATCAGACCCGCGTGCGCCCCGAGGCGTCAACGGCGAGCGTGCTGTCGCTGAGCTCGAATTGGTTCAATCACGCCAAGACCGTGGAAAGCTACGTCGGCCAGCTGTTCAGTGACTGGACCGATACCTTCTCCACCGAGTTCAAAGTGTCGTACCGCGACTACTCGGCCATCCGCGTCAATCCGACCACCGCGCCGACCATCCAGGTCTATTTCGACGACGGTGTCACCGGCAACGGCAACGACAGTCCGATCGGCACCAACAACAATAGCTTCGCCAACCTGGACGCGATCCGTCTGGGCACCGAGCGCAGCTCGCCGGGCAACTCCCTGTTGACCGAGACCTGGAGCTACTTCGGCGCGGCCACTTGGACCCTGGGCGACCACGACATCAAGTTCGGCGCGGAATACAGCGAGAACGAGATCTATAACTTCTTCCTGCAGGATTCCTGGGGCAACTACAGCTTCTACGTCCCCACCGTGGCCGGCGTGTCGGATTTCAGCAGGCTGCTGAACGGCCAGTACTTCGACTACGACCTGCAGACCAACCCGACCGATCCGGATGCCATCGCGGCTCGCTATAAGAACAAGAGCCTGGGTCTGTTCGTGCAGGACACCTGGTACGTCACTTCGAACCTGACGCTGACCTTCGGCGTGCGCGCCGACAAGCCTACGGCCAGCCCGGCTCCTCCGTACAACGCCTGCTTCGCTGCGGCCCCGGGGACCGCGAACGCCGCGTGCGGTGCCGGCTACACCGGTGGCTTTGGTGTGGACAACTCGCGCACCTATAACGGCGACTACATCATCCAGCCGCGCTTCGGCTTCAACTACACGTTCGACTGGGCCCGTCCGGCCCAGCTGCGCGGCGGCATCGGCCTGTTTCAGGGCGACGCTCCGCAGGTGTGGGTGGGCAATGCCTACAGCAGCACGGGCATGAACTACGTCTCGTACCAGAACATCACCACCCCGTTGACGGTTCCCTTTACTGCCGATGGCCTGAACCCGTCGATCCCGCCCGGCGGCACGGGTGTCCGCAACGTCAACGCGATCAGCCCCGACTTCGAGCTGCCGTCGGTGTGGAAGGCCAACCTGGCGATCGATGTGGAGACGCCGTGGCACGGCATCGTCGCGTCGGCCGAACTGTTGCTGACCGACGTCGAGAACGGCCTGTTCTACCGCACGCTCAACGTAGGCCCCGGCTACATCGGTCCTGACGGCCGTGTGCTGTACTGGAATCCGGCTAGCCCCAGGCCGTTCGGCAACACGGCCACCACTGGCGGCATTCCCGCCAATGGCGCACGCTTCGGCCGCAACGCCTACTTCGGTGATGTCTACCTGCTGGAGAACACCAACAAGGGCAAGGGTCAGCAGCTGACGGTCTCGCTGAGCAAGCCGTTCTCCACCGAAAGCGACTGGTCGTGGAGTCTGGGTTACACCCGCACCAACGCCGAGGAAGTGTCCGCGCTAACCAGCTCGACCGCTGGTTCGGGTTACGGCTCGCAGCTGGGCTTCAGCATCAACGAGCCCACCAGCTCCACCGCACGCTACGAGATCAAGGACCGCTTCAGCGGTGCGTTGAACTGGTCGCACAAGTTCTTCGGCGATCACGCGACCCAGGTCGGCCTGTTTTACGAAGGCCGCAGCGGCCGTCCGTATAGCTACATCTTTACGGGCGATGCCAACGGCGATAACCGCACGTTCAACGACTTGTTCTATGTGCCTTCCGGCCCGGGCGACGTGCTGTTCGGCAGCCTCAGCGCCACCGGCGCGTTCACTCCGAACGCAGCGATGGAGCAGGCGTTCTGGAACTGGCTGGGGACTCAGGAAGACCTGAGCCACTACAAGGGCAGGTATGCGCCTGAGAACGGCTTCACTTCCGGTTTCGTCAATACCTTCGATATTCGCATCAGCCAGGAGCTGCCTGGCTTCATGAAGGGCCACAAGTCCAAGATCTGGATCGATATCCAGAACGTCGGCAACTTGCTCAATAAGGATTGGGGCCACATCATCGACTATGGCTTTAACGCCAACAATCCGGTTGCCAGCCTGATCGGCGTGTACCAGGGCCACTACGTCTACGGTTACCGCAGCGGCACGGAGTTCGGCCAGGCCACCGCGCTGGGCATCCCGACCAACGCCGATAGCCAGACCAACGGCATTTCGCAGTGGTCGGCGCAGGTGAGCTTCAAGTACG
>Ga0307513_10004593_pt1 | contig 18392 bp, 17 predicted proteins | sample 15_EM_MG_FD_202174 | JGI IMG/M metagenome (GOLD analysis project Ga0307513, IMG submission 202174) | Populus trichocarpa ectomycorrhiza microbial communities from riparian zone in the Pacific Northwest, United States - 15_EM | ecosystem: Host-associated > Plants > Roots > Unclassified | place... | reverse complement strand
TACTAGGGGTGCTAATACCTTCCCTTTACGCAACCAGTCCCTTGCCTTAGAATCTCTGAAAGACCAGTTAGGGTTCCTAGTGACCAAATACTAGGTGGCCACTCCTTTACACAACACAAAAACAAAAAAAAAACCCAAAATCAATCGAGGGTCGCCGCTCCGCCGCGAGGGTGCGACAGGAATAGTGGAAGCACATGTATACATACACCACTACCAGCTTGGGGATTCATATGCTACTACTGCTAGAGGAAAGTGGGCTAATGGATCTGGTACTCCTCCTCGATCCTACACTTATAGTGATGCTTAACACTACTCGAGGAAAGAGATTTGGACACCTCAAGCTTCAACTTTCTCTCTCTTCCTCTTTCCTTATTTCTACTCCTTTTCTCTACTAATTTTCACCATAGTAAAGGTTGTGTTTCCTTGTTTATTTCCACCACGAGGAGGACCCAGAGCAGAGTTGATTGAGATGTGGAAGAGTTGCCATGTGTAAGGGCTATCTAAGGTTGTTGGTTATCGTTGGCTGGTTCAGTGGTGGAAGTCATTGTTTGTACTGATTGTGGTCTATTTTGAGAAGAAGCTAGTTGTTGAAGCTTTGTTGCTGCTATCGGCATGGCTAGAGGAGAAGAGGTAAAAATTATTTTCATCTATACAGGCTGCTGGTGTGGAGAGGGTGGTCACTAGCGTTTTGGGATGGCATTAGTAATTGTTGCTGGCTTGGGGAAACTCACCACCATTATCGGTGTTGAGGCCAGGAGAGGGACACAAGGCTATCGATTGGAAGGCTAGCCATGAAGAAGCCCAAAAGTAAGGGAAATTGAAAGTGATAATGAAATAAGAGAGTTAATCTCTGGTTTGCTTCTTTTTGGAATGAGAGAGCATGAGTGTCTCAGGTTTCTAATTGTGGGTAAATTGATTGTGTAAGAGAGATTGAGCTGTGGTTGTTAAGGCTAATTAAAGATGGGTTTTGTTTATATTGGTAAGGGCTTACAATCGAATGAAGAAGATGGTTGTTGTGGTTGTAATGGGACTAGGATGGTGATGCAGGTTTGTTTTGGTTTTAGTGGAGTTGATGGCTGGTCTCTTAAAAAAAATGTGAAAAGGAAAGCTATTGAAAATGGTGGTTTTGGGTGCATTGTAATGAAAATAGAGAGCTTTGTTGTTCTTTCTCTTTCTTTTAACTAATGAGGAATGAGGGATTTGAAAGATGAAGCTTGGTTAAAAAAAAAAGGCTCTCTCGAAATGGTTGACTACTAGCTTAGTGATGTAAAGATAAGGTCTAGGTTTTCTTGCGTGTGTATATGAGAGTTGGAGAGAAGAGTGTGGAAAATCCTTTTTGGTTTTTTCCTTGTTTTTTGTTTTTAGTGATTTCTAGGAGAGAGGGTGTGATTATGTGTATGACTTCTTCTTTTTTGCTTTAACTAATTATTTTTTCTTTTGCTAATGTTTCTTCAAAATCCCCCCCTAAAAAAATCTATTTTTTTGTGTGAATTTCCCTTACTATTTATAGGTAAAATAATGTATCTTTTCCTCCTAATTGCTTAGTCCCCAAGAAAACTTAGTGACCAAGCAACTCAAAATCATTTTGATCTCTCATTTTGTTTTACACTTTTGATCATCTTGTCGAAATATTTTTTGTTTTTTTTAAACAAGCAACGTTAATGTCTATTTACTGAGAAAAGTAAATCAATGATTTTGAAATGAACAAGTTAAAAGCTGAACGCGTTGAAAGGAAATGCATCACCATCTATTTAAACATTCCTAGTCAACCAAGACATCTAAAAGCAATCTTGAAAATATCTTCTTTAGCAATGAAGATTTGGTTATAATTAGAGTGGTCATCCATAAAACTGAGTATATTATCGCCAAATGTTGCGTTGATCAGCATATAAACCATTAGCATAGGTTGTTCATTTTGATGGAGTAAAAAGATCTAGATTTCTAGAATATATGCATACTCTTAAGTTTCCATTTTTGTTGAAAACTAACATTATGTTGGATATTCATTCAACGTATCTTTCTAGCCTAAGAAATCAAACTTCGGTGAGCCATTTGATTTCTTCCTTCATGTGATTAACCATGTTTGGAGCCATTAATTTTAGAGGTTATCGGTATGGCATAAAATCAGGCTAGATTGGGAAAGGATGATCAGCCAAAACTTTATCTAAACCATACAATATATAAGTGTGTAGTAATGCTACCAATTCTAGGTGAAATTTTTATTTCATACTTGCACTTATAAAGATTGATTTAAGCTCATCTTCAGTTTCAAAGTTAACTTTAATTAGCGTATTCTAAACTTTAGCCTATCTATCAAACATATTTGGTGGTATTATAGGAAGACTTGTTATATTAAGTAGATTAATTTATGGTCTTGATCTAGTTCTATTAAATAAATCCAATTATATTCCCATTACACCTACAGGCTTCATCAAAAGCCTCAAAAAATGATATTAAGTCAAAATTACTCATTTAATCCTATGTTACATATTTTGGTCCATTTCTTTCCCATTGTAGGTTAGTTGGCCTAGCAAAATCTGTTATAAGTCACTTCATTCCTGCTATCTTCTTGCTAACAAAGAAGTCAATAGGGCAACCTATGTCATCTATGCCTATAAATTGGACTAGACCAACGTCATCATTATAAAACCATATGCTTGCCATCCTTATTCATTGTAAATGGTTTGTCATCTTCATAGGCTGTTTTAGTAGATCCGTTAGTAACCAACATCGAGGATGATGTAAATATAATGACATATATATATTAACGTGTATCCAATCTCTTCTAAGTAGAGCATTATAACTTGTCTTTGCTTCCACTGTAAAAAACAAAGTTGTACTAAAAGTTTTGGACTCAAAAATTAGGTTTACCTATAATATCCTCATGATGTCTTTTACACCTTTTATAAAATATAACATGACTACTTTTGATAGGATTATATAAGCCTTATGATGACCAACCTTTGTGATCAATGATTGCGGTATAATATTGAGTGAGACATCATTTTCAACTAGGACCCTTTGCATTGGTGAACATTGAGATTGGCTAAAATGTATACATGTTTTAAATAGAAACTCATAACAAATATTAGCTTATGGAAAATAATTTCAAGTTATTGTTCAAACACTACTTCAGATTGGTTAACTTCAATATTCTCTACCTTTTCTTTTACATTGTCTTCATAGTCATTATTAAAATAAGGAAATTGGTCAGGTTTTGCTTTAAATGAACATGAAAAAGTAAATATCATATTCATTAATGTAAATTTTTCATGGTTACTTAACTCTTCCTTAAAAGATTATTCTAGTTCCTTTTTCTTTAATGCATTTTTTTCTCCCATCTACTATATTAGGATTGTGAACTTTAGTTGTTCCTCTTCGACAAGTTTTCTATGGTCATCTAGGAGAGTTTTCGAACAATCTTCCATCATGCCATCATCCAAAAAACTTCAACATTGTCAATCAAATCGTTTTCATCTTATAATTGGTCTTCTGTTTTGTAGAGGGTATTTGTTGAAGCCTTCTCACAACTTGAAAGTTCAACACTTTTACTTTCTTTGAGCATTGTTATTATGATTTCTTGTCTAATAGGCACTTTCATTATCTTTATTAGGGTAACTTTAACATCTGCTCGCTTTTGTTTAAGAGCTAACACCATCTTCTACTCTTATTATATGACAAACAAGGACTTACACCAATGTTATGGTATTTGTCTTAGTTTTTCAAGCTCTTAAGATATTGGCTTGGTATTGTCGACAACTTTTTCCTATTGTTTAATTTATTGATCAATCCTTGCTTTCACCTTTACAACATATATTACATTTTAAACCTAAGATTGACTATTTTTAGAGCTTTTTTCCACTATTTTGGAAATGGCCTTATCTACCTTTCTAAAGATTTCTTCTAACATTTATGTCCTGATTAGATCTTGGTCCATTACAACCTTCCTAGAGTGGTTTTGTAGAGATTGAAGCCCTTTGCACATCTTTTTCCAAAACCTATAGCTACTTAGTGATTTTGGTTATAACAGAAATTATAATGGGATCAATATTGCTAGCTTGTGTAGGAACTAGAGAAATCCTATCAAATATTGACCCTTTAAGTGTACCTTTTTTAAGTAACTTAAATGATGCTTGAGGTTATTTCTTTTCAACCAATCTATTGCTCTATGCAATTTCAATTGCTTATTTCATAGGTAAAATATATGGTTGAGCATCATTTCCCTTTACCAAGGTGTTTTAGACGTTACATCGTTCTAAACTAGGCTTTGGATAACTGCTCTTATTTCCTTCTCCTTTTCAATTCTAGTGATAAAATCATAACTATTCTAATTTTATTTTAGAATTTTAATAAATAGATAATAGTGATAAAGAAAATAAAAACCAAAGTAAAAAAGAAAGAATTATTAATGAAATATAAGATAGACATCATTGAATTAAAACACCAAAGCATCCAATCTCACCATAACTTATCAATAATAACCTCTACAATAATGCTAGTTAAAAATAATTACCATGTTGACTGTTGAGATTCCTATCTAACAATTCTTATAAGCATATTGATTTTACTTTTATATTTTAACCTATCATATCTCAACATGAATTTAAATATACAAAATCACATTAAGTTTTATTGTCATAACCTTGCAAAGTGCATTGTCTATCTTCAGATTTCACTTAATTTATGGCATCACATAAAGCATGCATATGCACCTCCCTAGACACACACACACACACACACACACACACACACACACACATATATATATATATATATATATATATATATATATATCACACATTGATGTCAATATAACCATTGAATCATTCAAATATTTCCTAGTTATTCAAAAGCATTAAGAATAATGATGAACACTCAACATTAGATAATTAAACTTAAAATAACATAATAGAATTAAAATATCATAGTTAGCCTACATCATAACCCTAGTAAAAGGATTTAGTTCATATAAAAAATAAACAAAAAACATGCTAGAAAATTCAACATTAAAACTGAAGAAAAAGAGATGAGGGAGAAACTAGGATGAAACTTGTCATTTCCAATGTCCTCTACACTTGGTGTTCATTGTTTTGCCTTTTTCTAGGCCTCTAATGTTGAGTTCTTGTTTAGTGAATGAATAATAAACGTCTTACTCCTATTGTTCTTTCTACCCTCGTTTTCTTATATACTCAACCTTAAGAAAAGTCACTTGGTGTTAGAAAAGATAGGAATTAAATCCATTTTGATTAGAGATTTTTTTGCTTTTTCAAACTAAATCTCTATATAACATCTTGTAATTTCTAAACATCATAATGTAATTTTGAGCCTTAATCTCAACAAAAAACAAGGTAACTTTTTTTTTTACATCATCAAATCCCATTCTTTAAGTCATTGAGAACTCTACTAGAATTCCAATAAAGTTTCCCCTAAAATGGACATTCCCAAGTTATTGACACTTATATACATGACAACATCACATACTCACATTGTCCATTCATCCTAGACTTTATCCATTCATAACATAAATTTAAGAGTAGACATCCTCTACTCCATCAAATCATTCATTTGATTCATATAATAAATATATTATGAACTCTTCAATAAGTAATATTATTATACAAGGGTAAATTGAAAATCAAATTACAATGTAATAATTGAAATCAAGAGTTTCCCCAAAACTAGACATTTTTAAGTTAATGATACCTGTATACATAATAACATCACATACTCACATTATCCAATCATCTTGGACTTTATCCATTCACAACACAAAGTCAAGAGTAGACATCCTCTACTCCATCAAATCATTCATTTGATTCACACAACAAATATATTATGAGCTCTTCAATAAGTAACATTATTATAAATTGGTAATTTGAAAATCGAATTTCAATGTAATAATTGAAATCAAAAGCTAAGTTACTTGCATAATAAATTCACATTTATTTACATTATAAATGGATCAACATCCTTTAATATTGGCAATTTCAAATTACATGTATACTTAATTCCTACGATCTTGTATGTAAAATTCAAGTGTGTGTGTGTGTGTGTATTATCAATATTATCTCACCATAAAAACATTAAGGAAGTTACAACACTTTTTAGATTACCCATATATGTATCATTTGTAACATTCCTTGAATAAATACATGAACCAATTTAATCTAAAGGACTAAGTTGCTCAATGACTCTTTCTAAAAATTTAAGTCTTCAAGGAAAAATACCTGCAACACATATAGGATCATAAAAATTCTATTAAGCATTTGCATCATTATAATTACTAAAATTTAACAACTATACAATTAAACCAATTTCTTTAACCTTTCTAATCCTTATATACATCATATCAATGATTCATATAAGCCCTCAAGATCATTTTCTTACTTCAAATATATTTATTTTATATATTCTTTCCACTTTTATTTTTTTATCAGGCTTATTTATTGTTTCATGATAGCGTTACTGATTTTTAATTTATGCCTGCACCTTCACTCTTGCTTTTATGTTATCATATCCTTTCTTATAGTTTATTCTTTATTATCTAACTAATTCTTTGGAATCTTTTTTTTTTATTTTCTTTATTTTTTATCCATCAAAACCTATTACCGGTTTCGTCGTTCTTATGAATTTTAAACTAAAATTATAATTCATATAGGAACCTAATCCATACTTTTATACTTAGAGCACGTTTATTATCGTGTTTCAAAAAACGTTTTTGAAAAAAAAATTGAATTGAATTTTATTTTTTTCTTTGCTTCAAATTAATATTTTTTTATGTTTTTAGATCGTTTTGATGTGCTGATATCAAAAATAATTTCTAAAAAATAAAAAAAAATTATTTTGATGTATTTCCTAGCAAAAAGCACTTTGAAAAGCAACGACTACCACACTCTCAAACACCCCTTTAATTATGGTGACCATTCTCTCCATTTCACATCATATTCTATATTATATATATCACTGACTCATTTTTCTTTTTATCCTGAGTTTATATTACTCATCGGGTTATTTTTACCTTTGGTCCTACCTTTACACAAAGGTTTGCTCTCTAACTATGTTTGACAATTATAGCTGACATATTATAAAGTAAAACAAATATCTAGGTGTCCTTATACCCCCTATATATTTAGAGGCTTTGTAATCGAGATTGGTAAGTTAAGTTGCCTAATAGTAAAAAAAAATTGTGTTTGATTTCAACATTGGACAACTAATACTAAAATGGATGTAACTTCTTTTAGAGAACTTGGAATTGACAACCATAAAATTTTCCATAAAATAGACTTTTAAAAATCTCCAAGAAAATATAGAATGTAATCTAGTTCTTCTTAAACTTATCCAATTTAATTTGTAAATTTGACCCTTTTGCACAAATTGATTGTATCAAGTTGTCGACTTATAGCTTACATTTCTTTTGATGTAGATTGATTTTGTCCAAGTGATAAACATAAATATTGTATCCCATTGATTTATTTTTTCAATAAAATAGAATAAAATGATTTTTCTAACTAGAAAGAAAGTTATTCTCAAAATATTAAGATATGTTCTAAAGAATCTAAGAAGAGCAATTTCCTAAAGTAGAATACAAAAATTACATGCTTCTTCATATGTATCTTTTCTTTTCATTTTCTTTCGGTTTTGGCAATTATATAATATTATTTTTTTATTTTGATTTTTCTCCAAATATATCTTTTTTTCTATATTATCAACTGAAACCTAACACAAAGTCAAAATAAATAAAATTATATCTAAATACATGAAAAACATGAAAAAGTAATAACTAAACAAACCAAAAATAGTTGTGAAGTATGTATATATTTTGAGCTCATCAAGTTTCCCTAAACTTATTTTTTGTTTGTCTTGAAACAAATATTTAAATCAATACAAATTTCAAAAATTTATCAATGAATCTCAAACAAACAATCAATTCAAAGAAAGAAATATTAGTTGGACTCCATTTATTTTAGTTATAAAAAATATACTACTTCAATTTTAAGAAATTATTTGTTATTTTTATTCTATGTTTTTCAAATCAACCATTAAGAATTCTTAAGCTTTTCTAGCTCTCAAGACTTCTAAACTTAAAAACAAACTCAAACTTGATAGTTTACAATTCTTTCAACCTATACAATGCCTTAGGCCATTTTCCTACCTTAGTAACTTTACTCTTAATTATAAATCAATCACCTTTTTTATTGTCTCTTATCATGACTTTTAGAACTCCATCATCTTAAACTTTCTAAATGATTCATATACCGAGCTTTCATTGTCATTACTTTCAAACTAGTTGTTTCATCCTTACTTGAACCATGAAGTTATAGGACAAGAAACATCAAAAGTACATATTTAAGATTTTATTTAATTCTTTGTCATTTTTTTTTCTTGGAACCATACATGTGCGCTCAGAGTTTTAAGAATATGTAATAGCACAACTGTTTTTTTGTTATAGCTAATATAAACATAAAATTCAAGGTATATGAAACATGGTTTAGCCAGAAAAACAATTAACTATCTCATCCTTGTTTGCAATTAAGTTTATAATCTTGAATAACTATCTAATCACTTAATAATTATTTTTACAAAAAAGACAACATGAAGATCACTCTAAACAACTCAAATATGAAATAATTAACTATATAAATACTAAATGTATGCATCATCGCGATGATTGTCCTCTTAGATTAGGATTTTTTAATGTGTGAAGAACCAGAAATTATTGTCCTTTCTAAAATTTAAAAGGTTTGGAGCCGTCACCTAATATTCTAGTCACTAGAAACCCTAACCGGTCTTCAAAGTCTAGGTAAATAGACAAGTTGTGTATAAGAAAGAAAATATCACTAATAATACATCTCACGTAAGGTAAGCTGTATTGTTTATTTTTCTGATTATTACTAAGGCTTTGTTTTGTTTTTAACCATTGATTTGTCTATTGGTTAAAGTATATCCACTTTAGTAAGATGAACCATGACTTTATGGGTCAAGCCTAGCCATTCTAAAGTTAAAATATATTTTATTATATTTTATATTTTTGTTTCCATTAGAAATACATCTTATGTATAAGTCCAAAATTCTCAAATATTAAAAATAAACAAAATGAGACAGGGGAGGGGGTAATTTTATTTATTATCGGCTTGATATTTTTTAATTACTGGAAATACGTATTACGTGTAAGTTTATAAATATTTATATTAAAAATAAAAAATTAATTTTTATAGTGTTTTTGAAATTTAGACTAAATCCTAATGGATATTTACAAACTAGTTGTAAAATCCATTAACTGATATTTCTACAAAGAAAATGAAGAGAATATTTTTTATTTTACAAAAGTATGTATGATAATTACCTTAGACTTAAAATATAAATCTATTTTTTTAAGAAGGATTTTTATTGTTGTTGTTGTTGTTTTTTATGTTTTTTAAGAAGGATTTTTATTGTTGTTTTTTATTTTTTTTTAAAACTAGTATATTTAATACTAGAAATGTACCTTACATATAAGTTCACAATCCCAAATATGAAATATAAAAGGGTAAAAATTGTATAAAATGCCCAAAAATAATTGCAAAATAGTCCTCTAAAAATTATAAAAACAATTAAAACTAAATTAAGGCATGTTTGGCAAAAAAAAAAAAACAACAGAAAAGAAGGTTGTAAAATGTGTCAACTATTTTAATTAGGATATCAACTCAAAACAAACTATTTATTCATCATCCGTCAATTCAATATCAACCAACACCAAAAATCAACTTGAATTTTGTTAATTTCATGAACATCATTCAAATCCCCTACCAATTAAAATAAATCAACATAACCTAAGAATAACCCATGAATCAAGAATTAATATTCAATTAGCAATCACAACTCTAAGAATAAACTCACAAACCACCACAAAACTATCAAATAATCTTAAATCAAAACACACAACAATCTAAATCAACAATGTCCAATCAATCCAAAAATAATACACGCAACAATGAGCATTTTGTCCCAAATTTTTACAACATTCATACAATTTATCAAAAAGCAATTTGAGGTTATGGATCGACCTTCTGAGATGGATGGTGTGTCTGGAATCTACTGAAATCAAGCTAGAGAGTTGCTGGAACAGTAGCGGTGCATGCACACACGTCACTGCCACTAGTGATGCGTGGGTTCATGCACCCCCACTGCTAAAAGAGGGTGAGATGGTGGATCCGAAGCTTCACTATCTCCTCTTATTCCTATATTGGCGGTGATGTCCACTACTACTCGAGGGAGAAGATCTAGCCCTCTAAAGCTTTGGTCCTCTTGGTTTTTCTCATTCTCCTTTAATTGTTTTCTATTGTTTTATCTTCTCGATCTCCATCCTCTTCTTTTACCCGATTGTTGTTGTTATCATTAAAGGAAGATGGTGTGGTGCTGCTCACGGTGATTGTTGTGGACAAATAGAGAATAAGGAGATGATTCAAGAGGAAACAAATGACAGCTTTGGGTAGAAAATAGATGTGATGACTGGATCTCATAGTGGTTGTTGCTGGCACTTCGAGTAGAACTCTCAATTGGTGAAGTAACAGGTAGAAGATGTCGCTATTGTGGTGGCTGACATGATGCTACTCATGATAGCTGGTACAATGGTCAATGGGGAGAAGATTGTGAGGTTAGAGAAAGGTAAGATTACTTTATGTATCTTTCTTTTTCTTTTTCGAGAGTGACAATTAGGAAAAGATAAGTGGGATAAAAAAGTAGAGTTTTTTGTGAGGTCTTTTAAGGGAGAAAATGTTATGGTCTTTTTTTTCCTTTGTGATGGAAGCTAAGATCAAAGAAAGAGGTTCACATTTTTTTGTTTTCTCTAGAAAGAAGGTATTTTTTTGTTTATTTTTTTTAATGAGTGTTGGTGAGTGTGTGTGTGTGTTGGATAGTGTGAGGAGAGAGATTTTTTTTTCTTTGCTTTTTAGAGGGAGAGAGGGGTAAGGGCAACAGGTCTACGCTTGGTTTTTTTTTTTTTGTGAGAGAGAAAATGTTATGTTTTTTTATGGATCTATTTTAGTGAATAATGCCCCTTTTGTTCTAAATTTTCTTTCACTATTTATAGGCAAAATAATTTTGTCACTTTTTTCTAATTGTATGATCCCCATGTAACTTGATTTTATCTTAGTCCCTCCATTTTCTTGCTTTATGTTTTAGTCCTTTTGTCCTATTTTCTTATTTTTACATTTTGCTTATTTTTATCTTTTTTTAAAAAAGAAATGTCAACGTCAACTCAATGAGAGAAATTAATCAATGATTTTGAAATGGGTGTGTTAATAGTTGAATGCATTAAATTTTTTTTTTTTTGGATTTTAGATTCTTTCAAAAAGATGTTGAAAATGATGAAAACAACGCGAATGCGTTAAAATATTTTTTTTGGATTTTTTTTACTTTTTCACTATTTTTGAATTGTTTTGAAAAGTATTTTAAAAATGGTCAAAATTAGGTTATGAAAATTCCATTCTCTTTATAATACTTACTGTATAAAGTCTTTTAAGGAACTTTAGAAAGTAAATTTGTAAGGAAAAGAAAAGGTGTGAAAGCCTTTCTAGGTTGGGAGAAAAATCCATAAGGGAGTTTTGATATTAACAAATCAAAAGGTGGTTATCTTTGTGGATGTTTCAAAACTTAATTATTTTAAAATTCAAAGGTTTTCTCTTTGTTTTCAAAAAAGGTATTGTAATGACGTTGCTGAGGCGAGGGCCCTATATTCAGCTTCTGTGGAAGATTTGGTGATAGAGTGTTGTTTCCTTGTGCTCTATAAGATGGGACAGTTGCCAAATAATATGAGATAGGCAGAGGTTAAATGTCTGTTATCTGGATCTGCACGCCAATCTGCATTTGAATATCCAGAGAGCTGAGGATTGTTAGAGGGAGTGAGGGAGATCTCGTGATTAATTGTGCCTTTGAGATATTAGAGCACTCATTTTGCTGAAGTCCAGTGAAGTTGGCTTGGTTGATGCATGAATTGAGCAAGTTTATTTACGGCAAAGACAATATCAGGCCGGGTGACGACTAGGTACCGAAGGGCTCCTATGACCCGTCTGTATTGCTTCTGATCTGCAGAGGAGTGACCATCATTGAGTTGAAGTGTTGGTTTGGTGGCAAGTAGAATGTGAACAGGTCTGGCCGAGTGACTTGCTCATTTAGTGAAAAATATCTTGGATTTTTCATAAATAATTTGTGTTTGGGTGACCTGTCCATTGTGTGAAAAGTATCTAGGGTTTTTCATGAATAATTTGTATTTGGGTGACCTGTATATGGTTTGTGATCGGATAACCTGATCACGGTCTCTAATCAGGTGACGTCCTCGTAGTTTATGATCAATAAGTTTTCATGAATAAGAATCGTTATATTGTCACATGTGGTGCGGTCCACGGTGATTGTCCTCCTATGTCACTTTTTTTTTGTAACATCCCCTTATCCGGGATAAAACACCAATCACATATCAAATGGAAAACAAGGTTTTTTTATACAGTTTTCATATAAAAGTCTACTGAAATTTTGATAAAGTCTCCTCTATATCGGGAGGTTTCAAGTTATCGATATATAACCTGTCTATACTTCTAATATCCCACATCTCATAACTCAATCACAACCCAATCATCCTGGATCTCAATCCCACAAACATAATCATCATCACAACCACAATATTTATAACATACATTGAACAACATATGTCATTATAGAGGAATAAATGACATAAACACGCATACATGGAACATGATTATATGAATTTCAGAGTTAAGTTCATCTATTCAAGTTTAAACATTAATTATACAAATGAAGTTATATAAATGTTTTAATATTACAAAATACAAGGATATACTCCCTAGAACTAGATAACAAAAAGAGAACAAAAGCTAGGATCTACCCTGTCGTGCATGCGATGGTCCTGAAATAAAATACATATTATTGAAACATAAATACCACAATAAGTATAGTAACACAAATATCCAACAATTTAAAAAAGCAAACATATATTCATATTATATTCACTTTTCCCCTTTTGTTTCCATTCCAACTCTTTCCATTCAACTACTAAAACTGTTTCATCTTCCATTTTCAACTTCCATTCAAGATTCCATAACTATTTTCACCTAACACATTACCGATACCAATTTCACCGGTATCATCATCACCCTGTAGGCATGCATAGCAAGCCCCTTACCCGGGACCCTAACATACACTAAATATATGCTAGCCAATACATGGTGATCCCCTTAACTGAGATCCTAACATACACTAAATGTATGCTAGTTGATGCATGATGATCCCCTTACCCGGGATCCTAACATACATTAAATATATGTTAGTCGATACATGGTGATTCTCTTATCTGGGATCCTAATATACACTAAATGTATGCTAGTTGATGCCCCATAAGCATCGATGCAGGGTGATTCCCTTACTCGAGATCCTAACATACACTAAATGTATGTTAGTCCATGCCCCATAGGCATCGATGCATAATGATCCTCTTACCCGAGATCCTAACATACACTAAATGTATGCTGGTCCATACCCCATAGACATCGATGCATGGTGATCCCCTTACTTGGGATCCTAACATAAAATAAATGTATGCTAGTCTATGCCACATATCACATTTCTCATATTTTCTATGTCAGCAATACTTCCATCACTTGGAAATTCACACGAAATACCATTCACCTTGAACACATATATATTCGGGATACTATCCGAAATAACAACATCATTACGCAAACTTTTATTCTTCCATATAATATCCAACATTCACTAATTCACATTACACATCAATAACATATTAAATCATAGAATTTAACTAGAAAGCATAGGTGTGGATCACCTACCTTCAGTAGAAGCTCTACTCGTGTTCCCCTACTGCTACTACTGCACCACATTTGTGGTCCCTCCTGAAATCACAGGTATATCTCATAAATTATCTTCATTCAATGATACATTTCATAATAACCATATTAATAACCAATATAGGTCATTCTTTCAATTATCCTTTTCTTTATATTTTACGTTTTTCTCATTTCACCCATTAATATCATCATTTTTTGTCCGACCATAGTTATCATTACAAATTTCCATTTCAAACATGGCTCATTTCTTTTGGAAGCTAAGATGTAATATCACATATTCCCAGAGGGAAGGGACCCAATTTTCACCCTTAACGCGTCTAGATAGTCGTTTTAGCGACTTTCCTAATCTGCCAGCAAAGGTCACATTCCGACCTCTCCTCAGATGTTTAACTATATTCAAAGTTCTAGGACTCTGTTTCAAGCGAGGTTAGTTTCGTTAGAAAGATAAGACATGGGGCTACAAGTTCTTTGAAGGGACGAGATCCCAGTTCTGCCTCCAAGACACTCTAAATTACTCATTAACAAATCAGACCTACTGCTCTATAGGGTTTGTCATGACCCAGTCTTGGTTGGTGACCCATAACTGGAGTTATATAGCTCCAAATTAAGTAAGACCAAATTTTTTTAGTTAGTCAACATCCAAAACTACATATCCTATGAAGGAACCTGATCCTAATTCCCTCATCCTCCTACTCGAATTCTCTCCGAAAGTCAAGAGACGAATCTGTCCAGATTCGTCAACCTTTTCCATTTACACTTAAAATTCACAATTCAACTTTTCCTCTTTTATCTCAACCCTAGCCATATCACATACCATATAAGAGTGTAAAAAAAAACTTTATTTCTACACATTTGTTTCCTTATCTCATTCCACTTGTTAAGAGACATATATTATCATTTTATAAGATCACAAGTACACAAGAATCATTTTTTCTTCCTTCCTTTATAATATGGCCAATACATACGACACACACATTCACACACACCCATGAATGAGGCCTTTCTCTTCCTCTTTTCTTCAACATGGCGGAATATAGGCCTCATAAATTTTCAAGCATTATTTTTTTGTGTTTGTTTCCGTTCCTCTTATTACCAACTTGTTAACTACATGGTACAATTTACTTTATCCAATCAAACTCAAGATAACACAATTAAGCACATTCAAAAGAATTATATAAATGAGATTATAACTCTTGAGTATTATCATACTTTAACACACATAGAACATGTACTAACCTTTCAAGGACCCAACACTAAAGGATTTGACATTTATTCTATAAATTTCCAACGATAATTACAAGTTTTGTTTTCCATTATTATGTCATTGCACCACACAAGACCGAAACTTATCAAGGCTACGTTTATAAGTTTTCCTCAAGCAAGTCACACCATTATTCTTATGAGAATTTCAAGCTTTCAACATAGAATCATGCTTTACATCATTACTCCACTAAACAAGCATATGGTCGAATTAGGGTGGCCATTTTCTTCAATTTCTTTCATTTAACCTCTTTCATTTAACCTACAAAAATCTCATGTTCACAATATACCAATCATGTTATACAACAATTCAATACTACTTTCAAGTCATGTCCATGTACACTTGTTTAACACACATAATTTCTTTCTTTCATTTCTTTGTTTTGGCCGAACCCTCTAGCTCCCTTTTCACCCATTTCATTCATGAAATCCTTGGATTGTACTCACTAAAATTGTATGTTAACATGAATTTATTACCTATACTTCATCATCAACAACTAAACCAGTAGCTACCGTACCTTTTAAAAACCTCTTTATCACCATCAACAATAATCTCTGGTTTCAACCCAAAGCTAAATCATACCCGAAGACAGCCCCTCTCTTCTCCATTTTAAGTGAAACCATCACCTTCTAATTTTCAACCTCACACCAATGTCTGGTAGTCCTAAGCACAACAAAAAATCAATAGCTCCTCAGCCTTCCTCCACCACTAGCGTTTCCATCCCTTCTCCTTCAGCCAACATTCAGCCACCACCATCAACCCAACACCATTTCCTTTTTTTTTTTTTCCCATCATAGCAGCACTATTAGCTAGCTTTCCTCCTCAGCATCAATTTTTCCTCAGTGCCTATGGTTCCACCATGGGCCACCATATGCATCATCTCTCCGCTAACAGACCCCTCTCCTTTCCATTCCACTGGCCAGCTTTTAATTTCATCGGGGCTACCTTGTTATATCTCCATCGTAACTAAGGGCTACAACAAAACCAACATAGCTTTCCAGCAGCTTCAAGGTAGCAGAACCAAGTTGAGAGCAACATATGAATGACAATAGCAACACGTTTCTTTTTCAGAAATGTCTTTGGTCTTTATTGAAGGACATTGAATCTCACCACCAGCCAAATAAAAAGAGAAGATCTAGTAAAGAGAGAAGCAAATTTGTAGATAAGATGAGAGATAGAACCAAAGCATTGCTATGCATTTTTCTTTGTTTTGCAGAGATGGCGGTGGTCCTTATCGCCAATGCAGGAAGAAAGAGCACAAGGAGATCAAACCGATCCATCCATTTTTTGTCTTCACTGGTGATGATGTATGAACGCACGTGCCATCAATGGTGGCAATGCATGGGACCTACACACTGCCACTGCTCCTCCACTTTTCAAAGTCTTCCAGCACTGGTTCTTTGGTAACGGAAGCCTTTCCAATTGATTCCCACCTCATAAAGTCTATTTATAACCCTAAATTGCTTTTTTGACAAATTGATCAAATTGATAAAATGTTATGAATTTTGGGACAAAACCTCATGTATAAATTTTATGCTATTTGGATTTTGTTTGATTTGAAATGATATGTATTTTGATTTAAGATGATTTGATAATTTGTGTTGGATTGTGATTTTATTTTTTTAAGTTATGATTGATAATTGAATATTGATACATGAATTATGCTTGGGTTTGTGTTGTTTTGTTTGATTTAGTATGAGATTTGAATATAATTCATGAAATTAACAAGATTTTATGTTTTATTGTTGGTATGTGTTGGATTATTAAGCTGGCGAGGGATGAATGAATAGTTTGTTAAGTTGATACCTTGATTAAAATAGTTTAATTAAAACATGTTATTGTGTTTTGCTAAACATGGTCTTAATCTAGTTTTAATAAATTTTCAAAATCTTTGGAAGATATATTTAGCAATAAATTTTGATTTCCCCATATTTTTACCCTCTTGTATTTAATTTATGAAATTATAACCTACACACAATATACTTTTTTGGTATTAAATAAATCAGTTTCTTTCCGTAAAAAAAATAAAATCTTTCTTTCAAAAATATAATTTTATTATAAATTGCATTTGGTCAAATCTCTAAAAAATATTATATTTGCATAAATAATATAAAACAAAATACACGACATAATTTAGCAATTTTTAAATACAAAAAATTCAAGAAAAATAGTTTTGTTTACATCTTTGCATGCATCTCAAAACACCGGTTTATTAAAGACATGAGAATTTGGCTTACATCTCAAAACACCAAAAACAATATTTTGTTTATTTTAATATACAAGATTATGAACTTATACATGAGACCTATTCTCGATATTAAATAAAAAGAAATTTTTTTATTTTATGTGTTTTGACTTTAAAATGGTTAGACTTGACCTCTAAAGCTATGGTCCACTATATTGGGGTGGACATGTTTTAATAATTAAACAAACCAATGGTTAGAAAACACAACAGCGCCTTAGTTTATATAAGATAGATAAACAATGCAACTTACCTCAGATAAAGTGTACTAGGGTTGATACATCCTCCCTAAACACAATCATTCCTCTTATCTAGACTCTAAGATCGGTTAGGGTTACTAGTGACCAAAATACTAGGTGACGATTTCATCTCGCTTTTTTTACTTATAAATAACAAGAATTCCTTGTTTTTCCACCCATATCTTGAAGATCCTTGTAAACCTTGACATATTTAAAAAGAGAAAGAAAACATTGTAGTGGTTTTGGTAGAACAAGAGAAAGCAATGTTGAAATAAATTTTGATGATTGGGTAAAAAAAGGGAGAAGAAAGTTAGTAAATAAGTAAATAAATAAATAATAATAATAATAATAATAAATAAATAAATGACAATAATATTAAATAAAAAAGAGGGAAATAAACCGTTAGGTTTCTTTAATAGAGTGGGAGGTTGATTATTCATAGTGGGGAAATGGATTGACAAAGGAGAAACCATTATGTACATTCTCTTTACTTCTTAAAAAATAGATTGAGAGAATTAGGGAAAGTGAGATTCTAACAGTGAGTGAGGGAGAGAAGGTTTAATTGAAGATCAAGTCTTGAAGGAAGAAGAAAGAATAAGAGTCATGGCTAAGAAGGAAAATCTAGGGAGAAAAATAAAAGATTGGTAGAAGCATAAATCAAAGGGTTCAATCACTTCAAAATCTTAAGTAAGTGCTCTAAACAATAGAATTATAACCAATTATGTGATTCTTGAATAAAAAAATGAAAACCCTAAAATTTGTGAAATTAGGGTTTATATAGAATTTGGGTGAAA
>Ga0307513_10004592_pt1 | contig 18395 bp, 4 predicted proteins | sample 15_EM_MG_FD_202174 | JGI IMG/M metagenome (GOLD analysis project Ga0307513, IMG submission 202174) | Populus trichocarpa ectomycorrhiza microbial communities from riparian zone in the Pacific Northwest, United States - 15_EM | ecosystem: Host-associated > Plants > Roots > Unclassified | place... | reverse complement strand
ACATATTACTCCATCAACTTTAGGAGCTGATAGGTTTAAATAGAATAGAACAAATGTAAATTTTAATATTCCCGTGTAATAGCCAGATTGGGACAACCTACAAGATGTGAGAATCAGAATTTAAGCTGAAATAAAGGTCACAGTCCAACTTTCTCTCAAAAGAAAAGGCTAAACTACTATGAGATAACTCAAGAAATTTTAATATTCCCGTGTAATAGCCAGAGGAATCTATGGTTTATTGGTTTAAGCTCCTTCTAGATTATGAGCCACGGAACTAGATAACTCAAGATTACACCAATACAAGGACAGTATTCTCAGCTTGTCCCTCGCCTCTCCCACATCATCTTTAGTAAGACACTGTTGCAAACTACTTTTCAATTTTCCGTATACTTTTCTAGAAAGAGGGGGAAAAAACAAAATGGTGTTAATTCATAACATCTGCAGTAAATTAACTAGAGAAGGAACGAAAGCATGGTGACAATTCATGGGAGTTGATGCTAACCATCATGTAATGGCTTCTAGCCACCCAATTTGGGGAGGCCAGAGATTGTGCACCCAAGGCTTTTTGAGAAATTGCATCCACAAATTCCAAAGATCATGAGAACAAGGAATAAACACAGGTGGCTCATAAAGAAAACCAACACCACCGGGCATGAATAGTCCATTACGTGCTAAGATGACTCTTGTAGTAACGATAACCAATTAATTCAATCCAAGTTGATGAAAGCTCTACATGAGCACGAGGAAAAGACAGGTACATAACCATAGAGAACGATGAAATATCTAATGTCTCTACTTTTACATAAAGAAATGGTGAAAATAGAAATCAAGTAGCCAAGCAGAAAAATTAATGAGTGAAAGGTATCTGCCATGAAGCTGTTTATTCATTGATCTCCATCGGCTAACACAACTTGGGATATACGTCTTTGATTTTCCATAGAAGTATCGTGATTTTAACCTTGACGACAAGGTATTCATACAAGTGTTTTCCCAGTAAAATCAAGGTGGTAGCATGATGACAGTTGGTACTATCTTATCTAGCGATGATTGCCACACCTGATATTACGAGAACCCGTTTTCTTTCCTGGAAAAGAAAAGGCTTTTTAGTGCAGAGAGAAGAGAAATATTTGAAACTTATAAAAAATATAAAGAAGTCGTAACTTAATATTGTATTTATCAGTAACCCTAACCGGTCATTTTAGAGTTATAAGATAAGGAAAAAATTATGCTAGAGAAAAGATTTTATTACCTTAAAGCATTTTTTATAAGTTAAGTTGTATTGCTACTTGTCTTTTATTTCTAATGGAATGTTGTGTCTAATATGCCAATGATCTTCATACATGGGTCGTAATGGGTCTACTCCAATGAATGATAATCCTTTTTCTATTCTTTATATGTTAAGAAGCAATCTGTTAACACTAATCAATAACAAAATAAATATAAGTGCGGAAAATTTAAATGAACAAGTTATTTGATCACAAAAGAAAAACTTTTTGAAGAACTTTTCAAAAGATAAAAAAAAACATTTAGGGCAACCAAAACCAGAATAGACAACTTTTACTAGTTTAGAAGATTACATGATGAGTATTTCAGCTACAAATCCTTTGTATCTATATTACCTTACTTGTCAAGAAAAACACTCTGTTTTGTCTTCTACCACAATAGCTTGCAAGAACACCTAATGATCTTAAGCTGTTGTCGTCCTAATTAGAACATTTAGTTGCTAACAGTTAACATAAGAACTCCCTCTAGGATTGGAGTCTACAGGATATCCAACTCTTCAGTAAACAATTCTCTTTGAGAATTTTCTTCACACCATTGTGTCAAGAGTATGTGCTGCTAAACTCTATATAACTCTTTAGCTGGTTGGGCACTCTTGCTCCACTACAAGTGCTGCTATCACAAATGCTTTTGATTGTCCTTATATACATATTCATGTGATAAGGACATGAACCTTTGATAAATATTATCTTCAAGCTTCCTAGTTTGTTACATTCTTAACAGATTGTTAATGTGTTTCATAAAAACACTTCTCTGATAGTTATATTTGGATAACTTGTATTTTTTTTTTTTTGATAAAACTTATCTAATCTTTCTATATAATTTATTAAAAAATAAATAAAATAATAATCACATTATATCCTATAAGATAAACTTGACTAATTCTTTATATAATTTGGATAAGCTAACAATCTAAATAAATTCCTCTCCATCAACGCAAACAATCTTTCACTAATCAAAGTCAATCATTTTGACATTTACAATCTCTATATTTGGCTAATTTGTGACAAAACATAATAAGGTTGAATTAACATGCAAGTAATTCAAATAGTTCAATCATAAGTAGATATTGCAATAAAGCATACCTGCAAGCACAATTAAAACAGTGTTATGTAGCATGAGAACAATTCATAATATTTTTGCAACAACATCTTAACAGTTCCTCACATGTTTCATACAAACAATTTATAACATATTAAAATAATACTTCATGCAACATGTTGCATTCTAACAGTACATAATATGTTAACAAACTATCATACTTTAAATATTGTTATAAAACTAATTGCATTAAGTTTAAAGTGCATCAAGTATTCAACATGGAGGTTCCTATGCTAAAACAATATCCTAGTTATTACAAACTATAATATTTAATATTCATTTCTAATTAAAAATAAGTAAAATTCCAAAAACAAAAAAACAAAAAAAATAATATGATGGTAAACTTACTCCAACTTTTTTGCATCCTTTACGTGTATCTTTGTCTCCCTCTTGGGTTAACACCAATCTTACTCTTTATCTTCACCAACAACAGACTGATACACATGTTTGACATCCAAGGTGAGTTAAATAAGTCTGTCATTAACCTACACAATATCTTGTTGCATACTTATTAGCAATTTGTCAATAACATCAATCTTTTGTTCCCACTTACCAGTAAAATTATCAAACTTGTTTGATAGTACTTGAAATTGTGAATTTATAAGAGGGAGTAAGGGGTTAGTTTAAGGAGTTTCAGGCTGAGAAGAGATAGACTCTTCAGGATGTGACCTCTTTTTACTGACCACAATTTCATATATGACAACAGTTGTAAGATAGGATATCCTTACCATTGTTGTAGAAAGGTTAGATGCAAGATGAAGAGGATGAGCAAATGGTTTGTCTTAGAAATTTCTTTTGTATTTATCATAATATGTCAAGTAAAGATGAAGATATTTTAGTGTTCATATCTTTGCTTTCTTTGCTATTAGCTTTGGCCGAACTCTTCTAGGTAGGGATCTTAAAATCTTCCTTACAATTCACGAGTACTCTATTTTTTCTCTTATATTGAATTTGGAATTTACAATATCATTAAGTTTTGCGTAAAACTCATTTAAAGATTCATATTCCAGCATTTTTATCTCCTCAAATCTTGAGATTAGCATTAATAATTTGGAATTTTTTGTCGTCTTGGTTTTTTCGTGAGTAATTTCAATAATATCCTAAGCTTCTTTGGCTATTTTACATATAGAGATTCTTTTAAATTCATCAAGAGACATTGCCATGAATATAACATTCAGGCCTTTATTATTCCAATTACAATTAGTGGATTCATCTCTGGTCCAATTGTTGAAAGGTGTTTTAAGCTTGGTTCATCAATGCTTAACTAAGTGCCGAACTTTCTCGATTAGTGATTTGAGGAAAGTTGCCATCCTCACCTTCTAGTAGGCATAGTTCTCACCATTGAATTGCGGTGGTGAAGTCAATGTTGACATATTCAATAGGGAAAATAGATCTCACTCTAGAATGAGTGAACTTGCTCTGATACCACTTGAAAGTCTCATTTTTGTTCCTCGTATGTTAAGAAGCAATTTGCTACACTGATTAGTAACCAAATAGATGTAAGTGCGAAAAAATTAAATGAACAAGTTATTTGGTTATGAAGGGAAAACCTTTTGAAAAACTCTTCAAAAGACACAAAAAAAAAAAAACTCTTCAGGACAGCCAAACCCAAGATAGACAATTCTTACTAGTTTAAAAGATTACAAGATGAGTTTTTTCAACTACAAATTCTTTATACCTATACTACCTTGCTTGTCAAGACAAACACTCTGTTTTGTCTTCTACCATAGTAGCTTGCCAGAACACCTGGTGATCTTCAAGCTATTGGCATCTTAGCTGGAACATCTAGTTGCTAATAGTTAATATAAGAACTCTTTCTAGAAGTTTGTTGGCTCTCCAACCCTTAAGCGAACAATTATCATTAAAAAATATATGCTATGAAACTCTATGTAACTTTTTAGTTGGTTGGGCACTCTTTCTCCGCTACTAGTGTTGATCGTTTTTCTAATGTTTCTAATTATCCTTCCTTATATACACATCCATGTGATATGGATAAGAACCTTTGATAAAAAAATATCTTCAAGCTTCCTAATCTATTATGTTCTTAATAGATTGCTAATATGTTTCACAAAAACACTTCTCTAACAATTATCTTCAGATAACTTGTATTTATATTCTTTTGATTAAACGTATCTGATCTTTCTATATAATTTATCCAAACAAAACATAAACAATCACGCTATATCCTATAAGATAAACTTGACTAATTCTTTATCCAATTTGGATAAACTAACAATCTAAACAAATTCATCTTTATCAATGCAAATAATCCTTCATTAATCAAAGCCAATCATTTTGACATTTACAATGAGATAAACATTGGGTGTACAGGCTCAAGCCTATCTTTTTTACGACGACGCCATTTTTTCCATTTCTATTTACTTGGTGAATTGACATATCTATAACCGACTACTCCTCATCAAGACCCATGACTAATAATAGTCTATCAGTAGATATTAGTTAATAACTAGATGGGACCATATTAGGTTCATTGAACCCAATTCAAATTTTAGGAAGAGTTGTCGCTAAACATCTATTTATGCAACCAAGGTTCATGGACAATGACCGATAAAGGTTATTTATCCTAGGGTGTGTTGTTATTATCAACCACGTTGATGTTTTAGTTTTAGATTTTTTCCCCGATCAGTATTTATGCACACTAATTGAAGATGACTCATGTATGCATAACCATTATCAATGGATAACCATTCAAGGTCAAAATATTTGCATCACACATGAATAGAACACCTTTTCACCCCTAATTGATACCTAAGAGTAATGAATTTTAAGGGTTTATTTACTCTAGGAATTGTTGATGGATGTTTGACTAATGCACTTTAAAACAAGGTTTTGATTTTGTAAACAAAATTACAAGATAAGGGTATTATTCTCATTCAAATCCAAATTAATGACTTGTTATAAGTTCATTTATCTTTAACATTTTACGTGAATGATACATATCAAAAATGAAAAAAAAAATGTTAGAGATTAAGCAAACATGATTTAATAAATGAAATATTTTTGAAAACATTAGAATGTTGACCTTTGTTAAGCAAGGTCTTTTAATATGAGTCGAACCCTTGGTGGGTTTTATAAACAAGTTACAAAATCCACTGCAAATTTATGTATAAGTGTGAACATTATCCTTTTATGTAAAATCAAATTCATTTATAAATAACATAAGGGATTGGCCAAGTAATCAAATATAGGCAAGATGCAAATTTTGAAGAATTCGGCCTAGATATGCACAAAAAAAATTGAAATTACATTCAATGTATTCATAATGCACACAAAGCAAGTCATATCAAAATATCAAACACATAATAAATTCAAATGTCAACACACATGTGCAATCAATCTTAAAGTTTGTTCAATTCAAAAAAATCTTATCTCGGTACACACTAAGATAAAAAACTAAACTTAAATAATTATTCAAAAGATATTTGGGGTTCAAAATGGATCTTTTAGGGGGTCAAAGTGGACTAAAAATGGATGAAATAATGGCTGGACAAGAGGAAAGAGTGATGGCGCGTGACAATCATATGCTAGTGAGGGTTGTTATGTTTACCATGTTGTTCCACATGCCACCAATACTTGATTGATACATGGAAAGGACAATAAGATATGTCACTCCATGGTCTTTCTTTTAGTGCCAACAATGTTATCCACCATTACTAATTAAGAGATATTAAAACCAATGAAGTTTTGGTTCCTTTTTGTCTCTCTACTAGTTTTGTCTTCTCTCTCTAACTACTCATATAAAGTTCATTAGGTCACATGATATATGTGGTGTTTAGTACTCGTCAAGAAGAGAAAAATTGGGGTGGTGGTGCTTTGTTTAGAGGTTAGAGGAGAGAGAAATTTCAATGACTATTTTTCTTTTTCCCTAATCTACAATGATGTAAGGGTTTTAGCTTTAATTGATGAAGGGGTTTTATAGAGGGCTCCAATATGAAGAGAATGGTGGTTGTCTTGTCAAAAATAGAAGTCAGAAGTGAGGGAAATTAAAAAGAAAAGTTTTGGTTGTTTCTTGGTTCGCTACCACTATTAAGAGAGAAGGAACATCATTGTTATTGTTGTCATGGTTTAGTTGTTAGCATCATGGTTCAACTGATGTCATCATAGGTAGGTTGTTAGCATCATGGTTGGGTTGTAGGTGTTTATGGTAGTGGAGGTTGGTGTTAATGGTGGCTAGGGTTTGATTGTGGAAGAGAGAAAGAAAAAGATGAATAATGATTATTATTTTTTTTCACACAATGGTGGTTAGGGTTTCTGGAGAAAAAGATGAGGTTAGGGTTTTTTTTGTAGTAGCTCCCCCTTTTATTTCGGCTTAATATCTCTATTTATACTACTATTCTTAGGGGTATTATTATTTTTTATCCCTTATTATAAGAATATCCTTATATTATCTTTTTTGGTTCTTTATATTTCTTATTTTGCACTTTAGCTTACTTGTCCATTTTGCTCTATATTTTGATTTTCTTATTTTTTGTATTTTTGTTTTCAAAAAATAATGCTAACAACAATTTAATAAGAAAAGTAATCAAGAATTATGAAATGGACGTGTTAATGGTCGAGATGTGTAGAAAGCGTATTCTTGAATTTTTGTTTTTTTAAAACAAAAAATGTTTTGGCATAGGTATAAATGACTAAAATGCATCAAAAACATGTTTTTCTGATTTTGTTTTTATCTTTTTTGTATTTTTGGAATATATTTTGGAATTGAGAGTCAAATTTCAGATTATGATAGATGCTCCTTCTTTACATTGCTTACGATACAAGGCCTTTTTTAAAAAAAATGTTTTTTCATAGACTTTATGTAGTAAGTTTGTAAGGAAAACATAGTTTATGGAAAATTTTAGAAAGCTGTAAAGTCAAGAAACGACTTCACTAAGGAATTTTGAAATTTTCAGAAATGTGGTCATTTAAAGAGATGACCTACCTCATGGTCTAGCAGTGACTTATTTAACCATAGTTGAATTGAAGTCTTCTGATAGTAAAGTTAACTTTCTTATTGCAACGCTTTTTCTCCTAATAGCAAGGATGATTCTCCCACTTTTAAGGCTTGACTTCTTGATGACAAGGTTGGTTCTTCTCATTACAGGGCTCTTCTTTTTCTTCATGATGGCAGGAATCACTTTTTCCTGATGGAAAGGTTGAATCTCTATATTTTTTTTTATAAGAGTAATTTGTATAAAAATAAAAAATTGTACAAAGACATGAGAGGCATACCCCAAGAAGTATAAAGACTCATTGCTTAGAGTTGATAGACCTCAGGCAACATGTATAAAACAAACCAAAGAAAAAAATCAAAAGGTTCAATACCCAGAATGCCTGAACAAGTTAGGTATCTAGTCGACCGATTCCTGAAAATCCCATAATCAGTCGACCGGTTGTACAAAGAAACCTAGAAAAGTTTTTGACAAATTGGTTAACTGATTTCTAGAAGAGCTTGAAACCGGTTTTGCAAAATAGCTAAAATGCAAAATAGAGCTCAAAGGACACCATAAGCGGTGGTACCTCATGATACTAGAAGGTGTTATATGGATCTGAGGGTAGTTGGGATCTGATATCGTGGTGCAAGCTCAATCAACCTGGACTGGATAAGCTAAAAAATATCCTTACTAATATCATAATGAGGTCGATAAGTCTATTGAAAGACCTGATTATTTTTCTCATACCAAATAAAGTAAACAATGGCTTAAAGGACTAACCAAGAAAGCAGATGAGTGAAATCCTTCTTTCAAAAGTGCATATGAGCCTACTGAATCAAAGTTCACCATGTCATAGCAGGCCAGCCCATAAGAATCTTGCTCATGGTAGCCTCCTAAAATACAGCGGATAAAGGGCACTGAAAGAATAAATGGTTGTGTCTCAACATCCTACAAAGGATACATAACGAAGAGGTGATGATCTAATATGTATGGTGTTTGTCTATAATGTGAAGCCGACCTAAATAAAGAAGCCATTATATAAAAAGGTGTCTTGGGATGAGACCTGGAAACTAAAGAAGGTGATGCATAGAGTCTGTGGGTTTAGAATCTCTAAGAACCTTTTAAACAAAGTCAATAGTAAACTTTAATGATGGATGACCCTTCCAAACATAGTGATCTAGAATATCAATCCAGGGATGAAAACAAATTAAGTCCCAAAGGGGCTGAAAATCCTGCAGATGACCCATAGGAAAAGCCCAAGCTCCATCTGAAATAATATTTAAGACCTTTGTGTTCCAAGGTAATCCTGTTGAAGATAAGACCTTGAAAGATAAAAGGTCACAAAACTATCTCTCATCTGGAAACTAGTAGTTCAACCATAGAGATGTACTCATACCGTTGCCAATTCAAGAAACGAACTTCCCTATACACTAGTCTCTACTGAGTAGAATCTTCCTCTAGGACCATAAAGTGACTGATGTAAGTCTAACATGCAAAAAGAATCTCCCTCAATGAAAGTAGCTATGAACTTATTGTGCCCATACCGAGGAGTTGTTTGAAATGAGCTGTCATACATGCTTTGGAATAGTTGCTCTATTCCAAGTGTTTACCTTTTTAATCCCCAATCCCCCTCCTTCAGAGAGTAGCAAACTGAGGCCAATGCAACCTTAGCCCCTAAGTAGGTAAGAGAAGAACCTTTTCAGAGGACAAAAACTAGAATACTCTCAATCTTCCTAACAATAGAGCAAGGTAAGATGAACATAGTATACCTGAATGAAGTAAAGAATAAATTTGATCAGTTGAAGACGACTAGTATAAGTAAGGGATGCTAATGTCCAAAGCTTGATCCTAGAGATAATCCGCTCCACCAAAAGCATACAATCATTGTGAGTGAATCTGGTTATGATTAAAAGGATAGTAAGATATTTAAACGACAAAGCTCCTGACCTAAACTCTAGATGATCTTAAAAAGCAGTTCTTAGGTCCTCATCCACCCCTGATAAATAGCAAAACTCTTATCTTGGTTAATGACTAATCCACAAAGCCTAACAAAGGTATCTGAAGCTCCTCACAAAAGGCCCACCGAGTGCATATCAGCATGAACAAATAATATAAGATTATCAGCAAAACAAATATGGGTGATAGAGTTCTGTTTATATCTCTAGTGAAACCAAAACCTGAGATCATGAGTGGCCTCCTTAATAATGCCTCACAAGTATAAAAAGATAGGGAGAAAGGGGGTCACCCTGCTGAATGCCTGTAGTAGACGGGAAGAACCCATGCAATTCTCCATTCAATGCAATGAAAAAGGTAGCTAGAGAGAGACAAGCCTAGATCCATCTAACCATGTGATCCGGAATGCCAATAGCCATAAGTCTTATTATAATGGCAAAACTAATGTTCTACATCACTAAAGCTCATTATGATGGCGAGACTAGGTACTTGAATATGGGAAAAGGTGGTCCTTACCTTAGTACATGCATCTTGCAAGCTTAGCCTTGCTTCTAAGTGCACCTAGTCACTATCCTAACTGATCATTCCCCTAGATAGATCCTTCATAAAACATATATATTTAGATAGATGGTCAAATGGACATTGATATTTGGGAGTTTGGCTTACAATATCAATATCGGTCGACCCTTAAAGCACAACAATTTATGGATTTTATTAAAGAATGCTTATTGAATAAACCATCCATGGAAGATCAATTTTTCATGCCATCTCTATTAGATAGATCCTGAAATTTATTTATAGATATGGTCTATATTATTAAAGGATATGAGGTATGCATAATGCTTATTAGTCCAAACTAGAAAGTACATAAATATGACCTCTATTTTGAATTCCCCTTCTTCAACAATGTGGTAGAGTATAAAACACTAATCATGAGACTAGGTTTGGCATAAGCTCTTAAGTCCCATCTTTCTTTTTTTATTTATAGTGACTTCCAACTCATTCTTGGTTGGTGTTAGGGGTAGTTAGAGGTTATCCCTTATAACCATATATTATCGTATAGTACAATATCATGGTATAAGAAAGGGACATATGATCTCTATCACTAGTATTATAAGAGAAAACAACGAATAAGTTGATCTCTTATTTGGCTATTACCAACCCTACATACATTTCCTAGAAGGAGTGGAAAGAAATTATAAAGATGCCTAACATTAAAGGGTGTAGAGTTTTCTAATCTTATATATTAAAACTAATCCTACCATAGCTAATTAAAGGAACCTTATCATATATTATCTAATCAGTGGAGAGCTGCTTTCAAATAGAATATAAGTGAAACAGCTTGTAGGAAAAACATTTGGTTATTGCTTAATGAATGAACAACTATATAAAAGATTAAGATCATCCTTAATCCTTAAGTGTAGTCTCTATAAAGAAAGCCGATATGTATTTTAAAAGATACATGAATGGATACAAAGAGCTTTGGTTGCCTAAACTATTCAAGTAGGATTCCATTAGCATATTATCCTCTACATGTAGTAAAGCTAGTTAAGAAGTATGACAAGTGACAAAGGTTTACTTTTGTCCATCACCAATCATCCTCTAAAATGACACCAATCCCTTCTCTCTAGATATTCTCTCAATTAAGTATGGATATCTTAGACCTTTTTCCCCAAAGCATCAAGAAAGAGATTGTTTATCCTTATGGTTTTAGATTAACTCACCAAACAAGTTGAGGTTGAAGTTATAGCTAACATCATAGCTAGGAAGGTGTTTTTTTTATGTGAAAGAACATAATATGCTAATTTGGGCTTCTAAAAGTCTTGATAATTTATGATAACCTATGTTTAATTACAATAAAATGAAGAAGCAATGCTAAAGACTTCAAATCGAGCATATACATTTTTTTAATATCCTATCCTCAAACAAATGGAAAACTCATTTCATAAACATGATCTTCTTGAAAGGGCCTAATAAGAAATTAGATGGGGTAAATAGGGAGTGAGCCGAACTATTGGATGAGATTCTATAAGTGTACAAGATTATCCAAAATTTTCCGTTGGTAAAAACATTATTCCTACTAATGTCTAGTGCTAAGATCATGTTTCTAGTCAAAATCAATTATCCCAACTGTCAAGTCTAATACTATTTCACTTAGGCTAGTTAACAAGATTTGATGACCACCTTAGATATCCTAAAAGAAACTTGACTAGTGACATCCATCAAGAACAATGCATATGGATAAAATACTATCTAATAACATAACATCTAATAAACAAATGGATGCTTCTATACATAAGATCTTGTGTTAAGAAAGATTAAAACTACATATAATATGGGAGGTAAGTGAAAGCTAGCATTGAACTTTGGTCATTTTAAGTTGTACTATCAATAACTTGTAATAACTTACATGAATTATAAAACATCAATAAACTATTCTCTTTAATAAAAATCTTATTTTATGCATTATACTAACTAAATTTTTTAGGCTAAATCCCCCTACCCCATATATAAGGGGTCACTTTGTCCAAGTGTAATGGCCAAGAAAACTTAACCCGGAAGAAGTTACTAAAAACCTATATTAGAAAGGATCAAAACCCATATGTATGACTCAAAGCTATTAGATTTAATAAGATGCTTCATAATGGATGCATTTGAATGAGTTAGACTTATATAGGCCCCTATCATTTAATAAGGACTAGATAATGGATAAATGGCATTGGACACTAAGCATCAGAATTTGAGGATGTTGGATCCTAGGTTACAAGGGATGATAGGCATTATATCCTTGATAACAAGATAGAAATATTTTAAAGACTTTTAATCCTATATTTTATAAGAACCACCCTCGGGAACTTGGATCCTAAGATAAGTCTTACAAATCCTTCCTTAGAGTAAGCAAAACCAACTTACCTTATTTGACCATCTTATTATACACCTTTGTCATCTCTCTTTGTTCAGTTTTCTATATTTAAAGGTAATGAAACTAGATATGAGCTACTTGAAAAATTCATAAAAGTTATCAAAATGTTGATAATGAAAATAAAAGGGAAACATTTGAGAGGAAATTACCTTAAAAGCATATTGAAAGCTTATCATCATCTTTCTACTAAGTTTCATCTACATCCAAATCCTTAAATATTTGACTTAACCATCCAAATTACTCTATGTAATTATTCCCATCATCACCCTAAAGAGTATGAGTATCCCCTAGCAAGACCTTTAGTACCTGTCTATAGTCTACAAATAAAGGTATTAAAGTGAAAAGAATCCACCCTGGCTTAACTTCCTCAGGTGAAGAGGAATATTTTAAAATTAAAATGAGGCTATATTTATACCTAAGTGATAAAGGGGAAGGGAGGGTGCTTTGTAAGAAACTTCTTCAATTGAAGGTGGAACTGGTTGCATTTAGAAGGTTGATAGAAAATAAAAGATGACCTCTACTTATATTGAGGCCCTAGTAGGGGAAGGGACTGCTTCATTTGCCTCATTTTCTTTTCTTGTTTTCCTTTATTTGCTTATATTTTTTTTAAAAAAAGAGTAGGATTGTAAAAAAGACTTCCTTTAAAATGGTTCGGTTCACTCTCCTTTTCTTCTAAGAGGTTGAACTTCGAGGTAGTGTAAGTCTTCTTTGAATCTGAATGTACTAAAGAATTGGGTATTAAAAACTCTATTATAGATGATTCAATTATGGGTGACTCGAGTGCTAGGGAGGATGGAGAAGTATTAACAATTTGTCTTTATGTCATGCAATTTTTTGTACTTGATTAAGAAATACTAGCCTTAAAATTCTAAGAGGAAGTAGCATTTTTAGGACTGCAAAAGTCATTTAGGGTTACATTATTTTTTAAAATAACAACTGCTATAAATCAGGAAAATAAAGTTAAGATAAAAGAAATTAAAAACGTGTAAAACTATTAGACATGTTTTCCTCTAAGCTCTCTCCATAAGTTAAAGGGTTTATCTTATAGCTAACCTTCATCGTAAGTATCTGGTCAGTAAATTTTCAGTAAGTATTATGTAGTATATAACAATTATTATATAACTCAACTTGCACTTTCAAGAAATAAGGACACCTCTAAAAATTATTTATCCCATGTGGCTATCAACTTGTACTAAACCATGAACTAATCCTATATCCATTCCTTTATATGGTCTATCTTGACAATAATGGTGTCATATTATGATCTTTTGTCTCAAAATAAGGAGTAAAACTAGAACATTCCTTTTTTACCCATATGTAACATATTATTCAATAACATATTTTGAATAACACTAGGTTAGGTATCATCCTATATGACTTGTAGAACTTTTAAAAAGCTATTTTTATGGCCTACCCAATTGAGTGTAGTTGGCTAGCACATAACTTAAGATGCCGAAGGAACTTTTCTACAAACCCGACTAAGGGTAAATTATACTTGTATATAAATATGCACAACTTGGTGATTAATCTTCCCTCTTCAAAGGGTACCCTAATTGAGTAATTGTGACCTAACATTCTTCTACTATAGTTAATATTAACTAGAGGAATAATGATCTTATAAGGATCATGCAATTAGAGTGTCTCCTTTTATAATAACCTCTTGGGGTACCCCAACCTGTTTTTGGGTTCCCTTGCCCCATCTAAAAAGTGTGTATCACTCATTTAGAGCCCCTAACTTGTGGTAACCCCCGACCTAGAAGCTACTCATGATTGATCTACTATACTTATGATCTAAAATATATTTGATAAGGAATTACCTATCCAAAAACTTTTTGATCAACAGAAAATGGCATAACCACTAGGAAGTCCAGTGAAAGATTCTAAAAAATGATGAAAATGACTTGAAAGAATCTTAAACAATGAAAATGACCATTTAAAACCTTTATAAGCACTTACAAGAAACAATTTAAAGTTTGAACATCAATAGAATGATTTATTGTAGAGTTTTCTCATTATAAATTGCTTTGGATTAGAAAGATTGAGATTGAAAGATAAAGTATAGGAGAGATGAAGGAAAAATGCCTTATATAGATCATCCCATGTGACCAAATATGTAAATCACCTAACTTACTCTTATTCAGGTAGGCCAATCAACGTTGGGCTAATGGCATATATCCCATCTAACATGGCTAAGTTAATGGTGACTCTTGAATTTTAAGAGACTTGGACCTTTAGCATCATCAAATGCACACATATATGGACTTCTAGACTCTTTGAACATGCCCATCATACACGTACATTCCTTTATTTATATCATATTAATTACATCTTGAAAAAACGTAATTGATTATACCAATGAAGAGAATTGTCACTTGACTAGGTGTAGGATACATGTCACCCTTCTAAGTCATACTTTATTTTCCACGCTTATTTAACATATAGGCAACCTTGAACACAAGTTAACAACTTTATGAAGGATGGACAAACACCTTAATCTTATTTCCATCCTTGCAACTAGGACTCGAGGGTGTAACTAATGCACTTGAGCGTATGTGTACCTAAAAAAAGGCTCAATAATATCATTATAAACCTTTATATATAACTAAAAACTTGGATGACATACCTAATCCATCTAACCTGACTAAGAAATATGAAGTATATGCCTTAATGAATACCCTCAAATAACACTTTGAACTACTATAATACTCTTCATACAATCCATACCAAGTATTAAATGCTCACACATCCCTATACCATAATTGAGCCTATAGAACAGTGTTAGGGCATGCTTATACCAAGTGGATGCCTCATATGACATAATCCTTCCAACTCAACAATGAACCACCAATTATTAGGGGTTCTTATCATAAATGATGGCTTCTAGGATAAGTGTCACAATATTTTTTCCTCTCTACCCTTGTGTTTATGCAAGTGACATGACTCATAGCTACATTAACATCCATAAGTCGTCAAGCAAAAGGTTTTAATATCTCAACTTACACTTTCCTATTATACTATCTTTTTTCTTCAACTTTTGATTATCATTTATTTTCTTGCATCTTATTTGAAAAACACATATAAAGCTTATCTTGTCTCTAAAAATTTAATCCTTTTATTGATTTAACCATTAAAGGGTCCCTAAAACCCAAAAGGTCTGGTTTTGCAAGTTTGCAATCCCCTCACCACCATTACTCTAGTGAAGGATCAATCATCTTGTTTTTAATGTGAAAGCTTATTTACCTTTAAGGATGAATACCCTCGTTATTAGCTACTTATATGTTATGTATAAAAGAGAAAAGATATATCTATAAAGGTTTTGTTGTGTTTTATTTTTTTAATATAAAAAACAATTATGTAGTTAAGAATAATTTAGATATTCAATATAAATAAAAAGGAAAATTTGCAATGATAGATGTTTAGGCTGTGCTAATTGACACTCTCTATAAATAAATAATAGGTTTAGAATGTCAATTTTACTATCCTTAATAACTCTTTTTTTCTCAAAAACACTAATTCAAATGGTAATACCCCTCTTAATAATTTACTTTTTTCAAAAAACAAATATGAAAGAAACTTAAATTTCATAAGGATAAATTTCAAATCTTAATTAACCTCCGACCATATATATATATATATAATCATTCCACTTAGAACCACCAACCTAGTGTATAAGCTCTTTTCAACTTGCAATCACTTCAATATAGTTAAATATTTGATTGGAGTTTATCTTAGTATATTTTTAGAGTAGGTTATGAGATTATTGTCAATGTAAAAGGATAATGTTGTTCCCACTTAACAAGTAGTTATTTTCACTCCATATTGTTTTTTAATGACTAATATGACCTTATTGAATAAGTGTTTTAATAACTCAATAATTTTAAATTATGAAAAAATTATTGTTTGTGTTACTTTTAGAAAAATAAGAAGAGGAAAAAACACTACATAAAAAACCTATATTTTGAAAATTTTATCTTATCTTTGTTTGGTTCAATTTTTTACTTTAAAATATTTATATATTTTGGATGAACTTGCCAAATAGAGATTGATATCCATGATTATAATATTTTTATTTTTTAATACATACCTTCAATAGTTAACTCGTTACATAATAAAAAAAATATAGTACAATGTTAGTAATAATGTATGATTTATACTGTATGGTTTTTTATACTCAAATAATTTAGGATTTTATAAGATTTGTAATATGTGTTAATTTAATATTAAGTTTGTGTGAAAAATATTGTGTAACTTGTATTTTTGAAAAATAAAATCATGCATAATCTACTTCTTTGTTTGTATATTCTTTTTTTTTTAAGTCCATTTTAAATTTGTTATTTGTAAGGTTTGAATAAAATTGAAGAATAATTCAATAAGATAATTTAAGTCTTTATACTAAATAATGACATTAGAATAGCTTAGAGTGTGGATAACACCACCTAAATAACTTAGTGGTCTTACATAGGAATAGTAATGGGTATTTACGGATTGGGTTTTTTCTAATCATATATTATCCAATATTATCTATCGTGTGAAAAACCTTTAAATTATAATCTGAGTAAAATAAATAAAGTACCGAATAGATTAAATAAAAGGATTTCAAGTATTGTAATTGGATACAATAGAATAAAATATAAGATGTTATGGTGAGAATTAAGCAAAAAGAAGAGTTGAGTGACAAAAATAGAAATGAGAAGAAATGAGGGCCAATGTGTAAATAGGTAAAAGTTAGACTATAAATGCTCTATTTTTTCTCTGTTAGCCGTGAGCTTTAAACAAAGAGAGGGGGAAAAATTGTATGATTTTTCTACTTAAATTCTCATTGATTTCACTAATTAAAGTGAGTAATTAAAGTGATTAACTTAATTAAACATCAAGAGGGGGTTTATTTTAAGGTGGTGAGTGCATTGGAGGAAGGATTTCAAGCTAGGATTTGAAGAGGAAGAAGAAGAAAACTTGATTTTTCTTGCATTCTTTCCTTAAATCCTTATCAAAGTGAGGTAAATAACATGCTCCAAATAATTAATTCCTTTAATTTTATGTTTGATGAAGGATTATGCAAAATTATGATTATGTGAAGTTGTGGATTTATGTTATAGTTTATAGGAATAATGCAAATTATGTTTGAAACATATTAGAAAGCATGAATTATGATTGAGTAAGTGTTTAATTTGAAGTAAAAGAAACAAAAATTATTTTTCCTCATTTTAATTGAATATTTGGCCAAAAGAGGAATAATTTAGGGGATTTGAGGTTTAATACAATTGTTTGGAAAATATGAGAAGATGAAGGTTTATAAGTGTTATTATATGAATGGAGTAAGAATTTTTGAAAGAGAAAAGAAAAATCTTCACTTCTTTCCCTAGGTTGTTTTTGGCTAAATAGAGAAGAAAAATTAGAAAATAGAGTTTAAATGATATTATTGAGGAGTTTTTGGCTAAATGGAGAAGAAAAATTAGAGAATGGAGTTTAAATAATATTATTGAGAAATTTTACCAAATTGAAGACAATTGATGTTGATAGGTTAAATTAAATAGGGACTTTTGTGAAAAAATAAGTAAATGTTTCAAAAAGAATGGTTTTGTCCTCCTTGAATTAAAAGTCAATTAAACTTAATTAAGGGTGTTGGATTTAATCAAAGAATATGTAATGTGTATTAGAATTTTACCGGTTCAAATTAATTAATGAACAATGACAAAGTAATTTTTGTAGGTACAGAAGAGGCCGCAGGACCTAATTAGCAACAAGGGACCTCTTCACGCGCACAGACACCAGGTAGGTGTTGGACACCTTGGAGTAATTAATTAGTTTATATTTTTTATTGTAGAAGGAATTTTATAGATTGTAAAGTCTAGTGCTAGTTACTAGAAATAATACCCTGGTGAATGGGCAAGCCTTGAAAAATTATTTTCTGGTTACTGGAAATAATGCCTTAGTGAATGGGCAGTTATTGGAAATAATGCCCTTGTGAATGTGCAGTTACTGGAAATAATGCCCTGGTGAATGGGCAAGCCTTGAAAATTATTTCCTGGTTACTGGAAATAATGCACTGGTGAATGGGCAAACCTTGAAAAATTATTTCTTGGTTACTGGAAATAATACCCTGGTGAATGGGCAAGCCTTGAAGATCATTTCCTGATTACTGGAATTTATGCCTGGTTGAATGGCCATGTTAAGAAAATTAATTTACAAATTAATGGGATAAT
>Ga0307513_10004591_pt1 | contig 18400 bp, 13 predicted proteins | sample 15_EM_MG_FD_202174 | JGI IMG/M metagenome (GOLD analysis project Ga0307513, IMG submission 202174) | Populus trichocarpa ectomycorrhiza microbial communities from riparian zone in the Pacific Northwest, United States - 15_EM | ecosystem: Host-associated > Plants > Roots > Unclassified | place... | reverse complement strand
GCTCGGCGGCAATCTGGTTCGTCCGAAGGTGCGTGTGATGGGCGACGCCGCGGGCGCTGAGGTCGTAGAAGGCAGCCTGCTTGATCTTGAACCGGCGGCCGTCGGTGAGCAGCAGTATCGGCGCGCGTACCGGGATCAGGCCGCGATTGTGGTCGGTGTCGTCACCGATAATCTTGGTCACTCGTTCCCACCGAACGATCGCTTTCCACAGCGGCCCGTCCAGAATCAGACCTTCCGGTGTGGCGACCGCTTTCATCACGCTCACGCGGATACAGATGTACAGCGTCAGTGAGGCGAACAGTCCGAATCCGACGGCCGTGCCGGTCGCTGGCCGACTCGCTACGGCGGCGAACCCGGCGAGAACGGTCACGAGAGCGAATGCTACGGACAGGATGGTGTTGCGTTGCCGGTTTTGGTAGGTGGCGAGCGGCTGTCTGAGCGCGGCCTGCCGCTGTCTGCGTTCGTACTCGTCGGCGTCCCCGGCGTGCCAGGCGGCGTGCAGTGAGCTACGGGTCTCGGCGGGCCATCGGCGCAGCTCACTAAGCACATCACGGACCTGCACGCGCCAGTCCTGGATGAACTGGCGGGCACCGGCGTCGTTGAGGCCGTGGCCCAGCATCTCGCCGATCATGCAGGTCCACAGCATCGGTGCGGCGACGACGGCCAGCATCGGCAGCGCCAGCGGTCCGCCGGCGGCGTACCCGCCGAGCAGCCCGAGCGTCACCGCGATCACCGCCAGTCCCGTACCCAGGCAACGGCGTACCAACGGTGGTGAAAGCCGCAATGCCCGCCAGGGCAGGCGTCCCGCCGGCACCAGCACGCGCAGCACGAACCCGGCGGTGAGCGCGCAAGTCAACGCGGCGGCAACTCGAGCAGCCACAGAAGAGCCGTCCAGGGCCGCCATGACCAGGCCACCAGCGGCGACGAGCCCGGCGGCGCCGGGTAGCCACCACCGCGGCGCGACGACGACCCGCCGGATCGGCCACAGCAGCCAGACCAGGTCGGGCTCCGCTGGCCGGTCGCGGGCGATCCCGGCCAGCGTACGCATCGACCGGCGCACGACACCGCGGTCTGCGTCGAGCATGGCCAGCATCCGTCGACCACGTGTACTGCTCGGATCGATGGCCAGCGCCTGCCCGGCCGCGACGGCGGCGGCGTCGGGGTTGTCGGCGAGGCGTTCGATCTCGGCCAGAGTCAGCAGGGCCGACACGGACCGGGGTGCCAGCCGCAGCGCTTCCCGGGCCGTTTCGCGCGCTTCGTCGACGCGGTCGTCCGCCGACAACGTGTGGGCGAGCGCGAGGTGCCGGTCGGGCAGGTGCGGGCCGAGCCGGACGGCTTCGGTCGCCGCCACGATCGCGTCCGCGACGCGGTGAATATCGAGCAGAGTCCAGGCCCGCTGTGCGTGGGCGTCCCCGTGGTCGGGAGTTGAGGCCACGGCCGCATCGCAGGCGGCCAGCGCGTCGAGATGGCGCTCCTGCATGCGTAGCAGGTAGCCGAGCATGGTCAGCAGCTCAGCGTTGCCGGGCGCCTGACTCAGGGCGGTACGCACGATCTTTTCCGCCTCGACGTACCGGCCAACCTCGGCCAGGTCCTCCGCGCGTCGCCATGCCGCGTCGATCTCATTCACCGAAAAGCCCGCTCCCCGCACTGCCGGCCGGCGAACCGGACTTCGCCCACGAGCGACCACCGCACGCCTCGGAACGCCACGCCAGGCACCGTAGCGGCTCGGCCGCGCGGCTTTTAGTACGCGCACGCGCACCTGTAGACACCGGGGCCCGCGGAGTCCTCGACGTCCGGGCCTTCTCCCGTACCCAACGTCCATGAATCGAGCCCGCATTGAGCCAGCGGACCGCCGACCTCACCACCGCAGACTGCAAGCAACGGCAACAGCACGCCCTCCCGACGTATTGTCATGCCGAGAACAGTGCGTTGCGGATTCGGTGGGCGAGGTGCTACGGAAGCTCCGCAATCACAATCATCCGATTGTGTCGGATGTTCAGTAGCTTACCCCGCGGCTGTGCACCAATCGCGCAGTTCAGGAAAGCCGAACAATCGCTTGAGGAAAGTCAATCTGCGGGCTTGACCGTCGCGAACCACCGTGCGTTCGACCTCGAAGCGCCCGGTCAGCGGGTCCAAGTGGTGACGGTCGACAAGCATGTCACCGTTGCCTCGGGTCGCCGTGATCCGCGACGGAGTGTACGACGCCAGGAACCTCGTCAGGTTGTCCAGATCCATGGCAATTCGTCCGCCGGGCCGCAGGACCCGCGCCATCTCCGCCAGGACGTTGCGGTTGGTGGGGTCGTCGAAGTATCCGAAGGCCGTCGTCCAGTTGACCAGGCGGTCGAACCGGCCGGTCCATGCCGGAAGTTGTCGCATGTCGCCCGAGACGTACTCGACGTCTACGGCCATCGCCGCGGCGTCGGTGCGAGCTCGGTCGAGGAACACCGCCGACGAGTCGAGGCCGGTGACCTCGCAACCGCGGGCCGCCAAGGCGTTCGCTAGCGCACCGTGGCCACAGGCCAAATCGAGCACGCTCATCCCGGGTTGCAGATCCAGCAGCCGCCAGACGATGTCAGTGGCAGACTGGGCGGTGTACGCCGTTCCCACCACAGGCCCGTGCGTCGGCGCGCCGTAGCCCTCCGACGAAGAGAAGAAATGCAGGTAGTCCTCGTCGTACATCGCCGCCGCGTCGAACAGATCCGCCGCCACGATGCTCACCGTATTGACGGACGGGGGCGCTCAACAACTGCTTTATCGGACAGCTCACGGCCTTCATTGATCTGCCGCCGATAGCGCGCAGCCGCGGCTGGCGGCTCGACTACACCGGATGCCCGTCCTGCACGTGGATGTGCTGGCCTGACGGCGAAAACCCGGCTACGTGCGCGGGTGTGCCGTGATGCGGCTTGGACGGATGGAAGAGGCCTTCCGCAACGGCGAGGTCGTAGCAGCCGACGCCGAGTGGGTACTCGGTGACGATGCCAGTAAGTTGGTGCAGCTCGGCCCATTGCAGGGCGGCGTCACGGTCCTTGAACACGCCGGACGCAAACCGTGCCTCCTCGCCGTGGAAGACCCAAACGTTTGGTGGCCCGACCACTTCGGCATCGTCTTCACGCACGGGAAGAACGTATATCGCTCGCGCCGTCGCAGCCCGGCCGGGCATGCTCATCTGCCGCCGACACGACGCTGCTCAGTGCCTGGCCGGTTGCCACCTGACCGCGTTTCCGGAAGCGATGACGCCTTCGCCTGCTAAAACGGGAATCGCTGCTCCCACCACGGCAGCGCGGAGGAGGACAGATGAGGGTCAGGGATCGTACGCCGGCGGAACTCGTCGTCGTGCTTGCTGATCAGCCGTGCCAAGGCTCCCGCCGTGGGAGTGCTGACCGCGTCCAAGGCCTCATCCAGTAAGGCGCGAGGGTGCCGACCGCAGCAGCAGGGCAGAAATACTCGGATGGAAGGCCGCCGAGCTATCGTTCGCCAACTGCTCAGGGCTTCAGCGATTGCTCCTGGCCAGAATCCTTGCCTGGCCCAGTCGTGTGCCGTCTTCAGCTCGATCATGCTGATCTCGTACTGGCTGTGACGATTGAGGCCCGGTACGTGAGGTACGTCGTGCCACGACGCCTTGGGCGTGCAAGATCGCCGTAGAGTGCCTGGCCGCTTTCGCGGCATAGCGCCTTTTTTCTTCGAGGAAGTTCTGCCGTCGATCATAACCGGGTCTAGCGGTATGGCTACACGGCGAAAGTTACTCACATGCCGCAACTCGCTCGTTACGCGACGTCACAGGTCCTGCCTGTTGTATCAGCACGCGGTGACCGTCCCGTCGGACGCGACGCGGCCGAACGGTTCGTTCGACTATGAGGCCAGTACCGGGCGGGACTTCGCCGCGGTCGCTGATGTTGCTGGCGGCGCCTTGATGGTGGAGCAGTACGGCATTCTGGGGATCACCGAGGAGGTCACCGCGCCGTTGTCGCGTGGTACCAGCGTCGCCGTGGTCTACAGCAACGACCACGACGACCCGAGCTTCCGGTGGATCTACGACGGCGACCTGCGGTTGGCCTTCGACCCGTTCCATGCCGCCCGGCGGGAAGGCAGCGACCCGGACGCGCTGCTCGACAACATGCGTCGGCTGGGCTTCAACTTCAGCCCGGCCGACGACCCGGACGACCCGAACTGGGTCTTCGACGACCTCGCCCCAGGGCGGGCATTCGCCCTGGCCGAACACGTCACGGACGTCCGGTTCACCGAGGACACCCTGACGGAGCCCACCTTCCTGGCCCTCAGCGTGCCTGCGCCCGACCAGGGACAGACCGGCACCGCCGTGCTCGTCGACGACACGTCCCGCGTCATGCCGCACGCCGACGTCAACGAGCACGGTTCGGGCGTCGACGGCGTGGACCGGCGCTGGTGACAGCACCAGTCATGAAGCTTCGAGATGCGCTGTCCGGCGTCACGATGAGCATCGCAGCACTCGTCTTCGCGGTCGCCGCGGTGCGCGGCTCTATCCGGGTACACCGCGGCGCCCGGATAGCCCAGCCACGACTCCTGATCGCCTCACAATTGGCCATGACGATGGCGTGTGGAACCTTGGCGGCGAGCTTCTTCCTCGCGGGGGCGCGGCGTCTGAGCCTCGTGCTGCTCATCCCCGCGGTGATGGCATTCATACTCGGCTTTTCCCTCGAGCGGACGAGGGCGCACAGAATGAAGGCGAAACTCTTCCGCGGCTGACGCCGAAAGGCCCTGAATCCCACTCCGGCGCCTTGCCCTGCGACGCATTGTCATGCCGCAGGTAACGCGCGTTGTGGCTGCTGCTGTGGATCAGTGGCATTGGATGAGCCAACCGGTCCATTCGGGGATGCGGCGCAGGGACTTGGCCGCGCCGTGGAGGCGGGCGAGGCATTCGGTGGCTGCTTGCGCGCGGCTGTCGGGAGCGTCGGTGCGGTGACCGAGGGCGCGCCACAGGAGCCATTCGGCGGTGCGCAGCTGCCCGTCGACGATGCCGTGGAACAGGGCGGGGTCCGCCGGGATCGGACGGCCGCCGGCGCGGCGGTAGGCGGCGATGGTGCGGGCGAAGGGTCGTTGCTGTTCGAAGCCCATGGCCAGGGCGGAGCGCAGGAGTTCGTGTTCGGCCGCGTCCGGGCCGGCGCTGTCCCAGTCGAGCAGGACCGGCCCGGTCGCGGTGAGCAGGACGTTGTCGTCTTTGATGTCGCGGTGGGTGGCCACCGGGGTCAGCGGCGTGCTGGGCCGGGCGAGGTGTTCCAGTGCCGCGGCGACGGTTGGCAGATGCCGGCGGACCTGCTGGGCGAAGGCGGTGTCGTGGCCATCGAGCCATTCGTGCCAGGAGTCGAGCGGGTGCAGGCCGGGCTGCGCGGTCAGGTCGCCGCCGGGTCGGCGGTGCAGGACGGCGAGTGTGGCGCCGGTCCAGTCGGCGAGGTCGTCGTCGGGTTCGGTCGGGTTGTGTCCGTCGCACCAGCGGTGCAGCTGCCAGTGGTGTCGGGTGCCGTCGAGGTCGAGCGTGGCGACCCGGGGCGGCAGCCGTTCGGGCGTGCTCACCCCGTCTGCGGACGCGGTCTGTTCGATGTCGGCCGCGGCGTGGTAGGCGTCCCACCACCAATGCTCCGCGACGACGTTGAGGCGTTTGGCGGCGTAGCGGCCGGTGGTCGTCTGCAGCTGGAACACGGCGTGGGAGATGCCTGCGTCGACGCGGGTCAGCGGCGCGGTCGGCGAACCGACGTCGAAGCCTGCAGAGACAAGCTCAGCCCATTGCCAGTTTGAGGTCATCATTTACCCGCCCGACACTCGTTGCGCGTGGATCGCCTCGTCCTGTCCGCGTGGTGATGAGAGAGCCCGCTGGAGTTCGCATGATTTCATCGGCTCGGTTCGCCGAATGATCCCGGAGGCGGCTTCGTATCAACGCCGGACGTCTGCACGTTGCGGATCGTATGGGCCGTCGAGAAGCCAGCCAATGCATTATTCCGCATGCACCAGCGAGGGCACCGACCAGAATCCCGGTGCAATCATCTGCCGCTGATCGTGCGCACCGGCGTTTGTCGGACAGGTCGTGCGTCGCAGCCCGACCTCGCGGCGGTCGCTCCGGACGGTGCGGGGCGGACAAGCTGCCAGCTGTTGATCCGCGGGCGTTAAGCTCGCGGCGAGTCCGCATCTGTCAGCCAGCGGGAGAATCAGCATGGGCACCTGGGACGTCGGCCCGTTCGACAACGACACCGCCGCCGACTGGTGCGGCGACCTGGACGACGCTGCCCCTGAGCAACGAGCGGTGCTGATCCGCGATGCACTGGGCCGGGTTGCCCAGCACGGCGACGAGTACCTTGACAGCGACGATGCGGTGCAGGCCATCGCCGCAGCAGCCATCGTCGCCTCCCAGCTGCCAGGCGGGACGGCGGTCGATACCCCCTACGCGCCCGATTTCCTGCTGAATGGCGGCACCGTCGAGGTAGCCGACGACGTTCCCGCGATCGCGGTGCGAGCGCTGGACCGGATCGTCGAGGATGATTCGGAGTGGCGCGAGCTGTGGGAGGACGCCGAGGAGTCGTATCCGCAGGCACTTGCCTCGGTGCAATCCATCCGCGACACCCTAGAACAGGCGATCAGCCGGTGAACTGATCGTCTGCCCGGGAACTGGCGCAAGACCGACAAGGCTCTTTACCGTAAGTCCTGCATCAGAATTCGCAGCACGACGGCAGAGTGATGAACTTACCCGCGATGAGGTCGTCGGGGGACCTGCCGCCGCACGGGCCGCAGCTCGCCGCCGACAAGCTCGAAGTCGCGCCCTGGGTCGGCGTGGCTGACACACGCCCGGATCAGCTCGGCGACCTGGTGCGGCCGGACCGGGTCGGGCGCGAACAGGTCGTGGAATCGACCCGGCATCGTGCTGTTGACGTACACCATCTCGGGGAAGCGCAGCCACGGGTCGTCGAAGCGGAGCCGCACGTCGGCGATCGGGACGCGGTCACCGTCGCGCCACAACCGCAGGCTGACGTAGCTCTCATCGGCCTGCCGCACTCGCCAGACGTAGGTTCGCTCATCGACGACGATACGGCGTACGCGCTGCCGGGCCATAGTCGCCTTCTCCTATCGCTGCGAACGGCTCGATCCTGGCGCAGGACACTCGATGCCGTCGTACGTCTGGGGTTCCAGCGTCGACCGCCCAGCCGCCCGTAGCAACCTCATTTGCCGCCGATAATGCGCGTGCCGGTCTCGGGCCGTGGTCAGGTATAGAGGCAGAAGGGGTGGCCTGCGGGATCGAGGAGGACTCGGACGTTGTCTTGTGGTTGATGGTCGGGTAGTTCCGCACCCAGGCTCAGCGTGTGGGCCACGGCCTTGTCCAGGTCGGTGACCTGGAAGTCGAGGTGCAGCATCATCTGCGGGGGTCCCACGACAGGCGGCCATTCCGGACGCACGTAGTCGGGATTGTATTGGTTGCCGAGGTAGGCCGCGCCCTCACCGAGATCCAGCGCCGAGCCGCCGGTGTCTTGCTTCCAGACCGGCCAGCCGCGTAGTTCGCTGTAGAACCGTGTCAGCACAGCGACATTCGGCGCGTCGAGCACGACGCCCCACCAATCCGATCGAGACCAGCGATCCGCATCTGGTGGGTGCTGCCTCAGGAGGGGAAGCTATCAACTGCCGAACCTGCGCACACGCCGCTGAGTCGAGCGTTCGCTACCGCAGCAGCGGATGAGCATGCTGGCGAGTACGGCCGCCGGTACGCCCTTTGCAGTGCGCCGTGGTGCATCCTCGGCTGCCGGATCCTTGTGGGGTGATCGGCGGTCGTCAGACGGTGAACCGCAGCCTCGACGGTTCGCCGCGGGCCAGCCGCCCAGCGTGCGCTGTCACGTTCAGGCAGTCGCCGAGGGTCGCTCCGGCGGCCAGTCGCTCGGCGACCCGCGCTTCGGTCGCCATCACCTCGGCGGCGGCGGTGAGCTGGGCGACGGCCTGGCTCGGGTCGAGCACCACGATGCCGTCGTGGTCGGCGATCACGATGTCGCCGGGATGCACGGGCACGCCCCCGCAGCTGACCGTCTCTGCCAGCGCGGCCAGGCGCGTCGTGGTGCCGGCCCTCGGGGTTATGTGCCGGCTGTAGACCGGCAGTCGACATGTGGCGATGTACCGCAGGTCCCGGTACCCGCCGTCGATGATGATCCCGGCCAGGTTCTTGCTCAGCGCGATCCGAGCGAACAACTCGCCGGCCAGCGCGGTCTCCCGTGCGCCGCCGTCGACCACCAGCACGTCACCGGCCGTCGCCTGCTCGATCGCTTGGATCACGCCGAAGAAGTCGTCGCGGCAGCGCACGGTCAGCGCCGGCCCGCACAGCACCGGGTTGGCCGACCGGCAGCGCAGGTCCGGCGACATGACGCGAATGTCGGCGGCCGCGTCGCACAAGGCGGTGGTATCGACCTCGGCAGCGAGCCGGCGGACCGTGGCCAGGTCGACAGGTGGACGCTCGATCACACTCGTGACGGTACCCGGGCGGCCCGCCGCCAATGAGCACCACCAAGCAAGATCGCGTGCGCTGTCACACCGCATGAAGTGTGTCCGGCGGCCCATCGAGTCGGGCTTAGTCGACCAGGCTCAGTGTCGGGGTGGGGTTCAATCCTCTGATCTGGTGGAGCTTTTCGGCACGCGGCGCCGTTTCGGTTTGGCCAGGTGGTGTTTCGGTGGTCATCCGATCGGGCTGATCTCACCTGCTCACCGGGGCAGAACTCCGACATGTTGATCATGTTTTGGGTGGGGCAGCTGTCGATCAGTGTGTCAAGTGGTCGGCAGGCTGTTTCAGGTGATGCACAGGTGTCCTTAGCGTGCCTTCGTCTTGGTCCGGGGGCTTGGGAGGGCATGTGGCGTCGGTGTTTGCTTCGCGGTTCGGTTCGGTGTCGACGTGGTGGCGGGATCCTCGGGGGCCGTGGTCGCGGCGGCTCGCGCTGGCATTGCCGGTGACGGTCACGGTGAGTCTTCTCGGTGTTCCGGCGCATGCGGCGCCGCCGGTGAAGGCGCCGAAAGCCTCCACCTGCCCGGTGTCGCTGCCGGATGAGGCGGCCGCGTTGATCTCCGCCCGGTTGTGTGGTGGGAACGTTGCGATCGACGACGCGACGTCGCAAACGACCACGGCGGTGGCGACTCCGTCCGGGCAGGTGCAGAGCACCGTGTACGCGGCTCCCGTGCGGGTACGCCAGAACGGCAAATGGGTACCGGTCGACCTGACCCTGGTCGCGAACGCAGACGGAACGGTCTCGCCGTTGGCGGCCCCGTCGGACCTGCTCATCTCCGGCGCCCAAACCGACAGCGGCTCACACAGCCTGGTCACCGCCGGCACCGGTTCACACCGGGTGGCGATGGGCTGGACCGGCAAACTCCCCACCCCGGTGCTGGACGGTGACAAGGCCACCTACCCCGACGCGCTGCCCGGCGTCGACCTGGTGGTGCAAGCCACCCGGGAAGGCGCGGAGACGTTCCTCGTGGTCAAGACCCGTGCCGCCGCCGCGCAGGTGGACGGGGTGGCGCTGCCGGTGACGGGCGCGAGCGTCGCCTCCTACCGCAGCGACACCAGCGGCAACATCACCCTGCTCGACGACAACGACAAGACGCTCGCGGCGTCCCCAGCACCGACGATGTGGGATGCCCGCACCACACCGGGCACCGGCGCTCCCGCCACCCCGCGGACAGTGAAGTCCAAAGCGACCAAGCGGTCGCCGAAGACGGCGAAGCCGAAGACCGCCGGCGACGGAGCCGGCGCCCTGGTGACGTTGACCCCGGATCAGAGTTTCCTGACCGATCCGGCCACGCAGTATCCGGTGACGATCGACCCGCAGATCAACCCGCTGTCGACCACGTTCGACACGTATGTGAAGCAGAACGACACCGTCGACCGCAGCGGCGCGAACGACCTGCAACTCGGCCTGGTCAGCGGCAACATCGCCCGCTCGTTCCTGTCCTGGGACAACACCACCCTGGCCGGTAAGCAGATCACCGCCGCGACGATCAACTTCTGGAACTGGTGGTCACCGTCCTGCACCACGGCTAGCTGGGAGATCTGGTCAACCGGCGCCGCCACCTCCGACACCCGCTGGGACACCCAGCCGACCTGGAACACCAAGGAAGCCACCTCCACCGCCACGAAGGGCTTCAGCGCGTCGTGTGACGACAACTGGGTGGCCATCGACGGCGTGAACTTCTTCCAACGCGCCGCGGACTCCGGCAAATCGCGGGGTTACATGGGGATCCGGGCGACCAGCGAAACCGACACCAACGCGTTCAAGCAGTTCTACTCCCGTAACGCAGCGAACAGCGCGCTGGTGCCGTTCGCGAACGTCACCTACAACTCGTACCCGGTCATCGGCGCCCTCTCCACCACCCCCGCCTCCGCCTGCGTCTCGGGCGCGAACCGGCCGTACATCAACTCCGTGACCCCGGCGTTGAAGGCGGTCATCACCGACGGGGAGTCCAGCCCCGTCAAGGGCGTCTTCGAATGGTACGTCCAGGGCGGCGCGAAGATCGGCGGTGTCACCACCAGCGCAGTCGCGTCCGGATCCACCGTGACCACCACCGTGCCGGCCGGCGCGTTCACCAACGGGAACAACTATTCGTGGCGGGTGCAGGGCAACGACGGCACCGTCAACGGCACCTGGTCCAACGCGTGCGAGTTCACCATCGACACCACTGCACCCACCACCGCACCGACCGCGTCCTCGCCGACCTACCCGCAGAACAGCACCGGCGGAGCCGTCGGGGTGGACGGCACCTTCACGTTCGGCGCCGCCGGCGTCACCGACGCCGCGGCGTTCCTGTACGGGCTCGACACCAACCCGCCCACCACCGCGGTCAATGCCACCACCCTGGGCGGCAGCGCCACCACCACGATCACCCCCACCACCGCCGGTGCCCACACCGTGTACGTGCGTTCCCGGGACCGGGCCGGGAACCTGTCCCCGATCACCTCCTACGCGTTTACGGTCGGCACCTTGATCGGCACCATGTCATCGCCGAAGGAAGGTGACCTGAGCGCCGGCAAGACCGTCCTGACCGGCACCGGCGCCACCACGTCGACCGGGGTCACCTTCCAGTGGCGGCGCGGCGAAACCGACACCTGGACCACGATCCCGGCCGGCGATGTGACCACCGTGTCCGGCGGTGCCGCGATCACCTGGCCGGTCGCCACCACGGGCAGCGGGAACTTCCCGTCGCTGAACTGGAACGTCGAACAGACCGTCAACAACGCCGAAGCCGGCTCGGATGCTCTTGACGGCCCGGTCCAGGTCCGCGCCTCCTACACCGGTGGCACCGCCGGGCAGAGCGCCCCGGTCGTGTTCGCTCTCGACCGCAATCGCGCGGACGCCCCCACCGGCGATCTAGGGCCCGGCATGGTCAATCTGCTCACCGGCAACCTCACTGTCGGTGCCGTGGACGCGTCTGCGGCGGGTGGTCTCGGTGTCAGCCGGGCGTTCAACAGCCGCCAGGCGGCAGTCAGTGATCCGCTGTTCGGGCCGGGCTGGGTGTCCTCCGCCCAGGTGAGCACCGCCGGCATCTACCGCACTCTGACCGTGGTCGGGAGCCTGGTGCAGATCGGCACCCCGGATGGCGACACCCTGGACTTCACCAAGGACGCCACCACCGGCACCGGCGCCACGTTCGCGCCGAGCATCGGCGACGAAACCCTGCGACTGGAATACATCACCAGCGGCGACAAGTACCTGCTGACCGACGGCGGCGGCAACGTCACCACCTTCACCCGGATCACCGGGGCTGTAGCGGGGCTGTACAACCCCACGTCGGCCGTCGCGGTCGGCACCGGCGACACCACCGCGGTCTCCTGGGAGAAAGTCACCGTCAACGCCGTCGACGTCGTGCGCCCCACCAAGGTCGTCGCCCCCGCCCCGGCCGGTGTCACCTGCTCGTCGAGCCCGCTCACCGTGCGAGGCTGCCAGACCCTCAGCTACAGCTACGCGACCTCCACCACCGCGTCGGGCAGCACGCTGGGTGACTACCCCGCCTGGAACCCCGCCACCTCGGCGATGACAACCGTCACCCTGGCCCGGTACAGCTACGACACCAGCGGGCTGCTGCGCGCCGCCTGGGACCCCCGGTTCGACTGGACCGACGGCTCCGGCGCCCACCAGCAAGCCACCACCTACACCTACAACACCGACGGCACCCTCGCCACCATCACCCCGCCCGGCCTTCTACCGTGGACGTTGGCGTACACCACTGTGCCCGGCGACGCCGGAACCGGCCGGCTCGCCACCGTCAGCCGTAGCGCCCTGAGCGCCGGTAGCGCTGTCACCACCGTCGTCTACCATGTGCCGGTCTCGGGCAGCGGCGCGCCGGTCGACCTGTCCGCTACCCAGACGGTGCGGTGGGGGCAGACCAGCCCGCCGGTCGATGCGACGGCCGTGTTCCCGCCCACCCAGATCCCGAGCGGTAACCAGGCCGCCGGGACTCTGCCGACCAACTGGCTGCAAGCCACGGTCACCTACCTCGACGGCAACGCCCGCCAGGTCAACACCCGCCAACCCGGCAACCTCATCGACGCCACCTGGTACGAATGGAACGGCGACATCGAAGAGGAACTGACCGCCCGCAACCGGCAAGCGGCCCTCGACGACTCCACCACCGACACCGCCGCCGTGGAAGCCGTCCTCGCCGAATCCGAGTCGACCCACACCCTGTTCAGCGCCGACGGCGAACGCGTCACCGACGTCTACGGACCCGAACACGACGTCGTGCTCTCCGACTGGAACACCGTCCGCGGACGCACCCACACCACCTACCAGTACGACCAAGGCGCCCCCACCAGCGACACTCCCTACAACCTAGTGACCACCGAAACTGAAACGGTGCAGTACTGGAACAGCCCCGGCGTCAGCGTCGACAGCGACGCCCGAACTACCACCGCCGGCTACGACTGGAACCTACGCCAGCTGACCGTGAGCACCGTCGACCCGCAAGGTCTGGCGCTGGCGTCCAAGGTCTCCTACGACAGCATCACCGGACTGGTCACCGCCACCACTACGCCCCGTGGAGACGGCACCACCGCCGCCACCCGCACGACCCTCTACTACCGGGCCGGCACTGGCAGCGGCGACAGCCTGTGCGACAGCCACCCAGAGTGGGCTGGTCTGCCCTGCCGCACCGCCACAGCGGCTCAACCCGATAGCGACCCAGAGCTGGCCGCCACCTACACCACGTACGACATGTTCGGGCAGCCCACGGTTGTCACCGACAAGAACGCCGGTGGGACCCTGCGCACTACCACGATCGGCTACGACTCTGCCGGGCGGGCATTCACCGTCGCGATCACCGCGAACGCCTCGCTCGGCACCACCGTCGACACCCGTCGCGCCGTCTACGACCCAGCGACGAACCTGCCGATCCGCTCCGAGCAACTCAACTCGGGCGGCACCGTCACCGCCCAGATCGTCCGCGGCTACGACACCCTCGGTCGAGTGCAGTCCTACACCGACGCCGCCGGGAACGTATCCACCACCGGCTACGACATCGCCTCACGAACCAACAGCCTCAACGACGGCAAATTCACCCAGACGGCCACGTACAACGACAGCACCGATGGCCGCGGCCAGGCCAGTCAGATCGTCGACGGCCAAGCCGGGACTTTCAGCGGCACCTACAACGCCGATGGCAGCCTCGCCACCGAAACTCGGCCCGACGGCCTGACCGTCAACCACTACTACAACGAAGAAAGCGCGCAAACTGGCATCGAATACCTGCGCGGCAGCACCACCGTTTACGCCGATTACGCCGGCATCCAAGCACACGGCCAATGGCAATGGCGGGCGGGCACCCTCGGCAACAGCGACTACCTCTACGACAACGCCAGCCGTCTCATCGCAGCCGACCAGACCATCGGCGCCGGCGGCTGCACCACACGCACCTACACCTTCGACAAGGACAGCAACCGCACAGGCCTGACCACCTACGCACCTGCGGGAGACCTCAGCTGCCAGACCACGACTGCCAGCAGTTCCCGCGCCTGGACGTACGACACCGCCGACCGCGCCAGCACCACCGGCTACACCTACGATGATCTCGGACGCAGCCTCACGACACCGGCCGCGGACCTCGGTAGCGGCGGCGGCAACGCCGCGACCATGAGCTACTACAGCAACGGCATGGCCCGCACGATCACCCAGGGAACCAGCGTTACGACCGACACTCTGGATGTGATGATGAACCGGTTTGGCGCCTACAGCACCACTGTGGGAAGCACCACTGTCGCCCACACCAACCACTACAGCGGCGACTCTGACAGCCCTGCGTGGATCGCCGACAGCACCTGGTACGCACGGATCATCACTGGCCTCGACGGAATGGCCGCGCAATACACCGGGTCAACCGGGCACCTCGAATGGCAAATCATCGACCTACACGGCGATGTAGTCGCGATGGCACTCGCAGGAGCCACCGGTCTGACAGCCACCTACGCCTTCGACGAATACGGCAACTCTGCGTCGACGGCGCCGCGCTACGGATATCTCGGAGATGCGCAACGCTCATCCGACAACTCTGCCGGACTCATCACCATGGGGATCCGCCTGTACAACCCCACAACTGGAAGATTCCTCTCCACCGATCCCGTGTACGGCGGAAACGCCAACGCCTACGACTACTGCTCGGGAGACGCCGCCAACTGCACTGACATAAGCGGAGCGGTGTCATGTGTGCGAGACCGCTACAAGACTTCCAAGAAATGGGGAGTTACCTACTTTTATGACTGGTGGTTCCACTGCAACCTGAGCCACAAGGAGGTTGTCTACCTAACCGGGGCGGCCGAAGGTGCGAACCTGGCAGGCAGTGTAAAGGCTGCAGTTAAGGCAAGGGCTGCAATTAGGGCGGCACTCGTGGCGGGGGCTCGGGGAGCCGTAGCCGGTGTTGAAGGCGGACCCGGGGGGATCGCCATCGGGTTTCTCGTCGCCCTATTAGCTTCGTTTGTTATTGATAAGCTCTATTCGGCAAACTGCGGAAAGTCCGACAACGGGGTTCGAATCGACGCCTACGTACGCTATACGGCCTTTGTTGGATTCAATGCTTGGGCCGTCAAATTCAGGTGCCTATAGAAGCAAGCCGGCATCCACGAGTCGTAACCGATCGGGAAGGTGCGGCGATACTCCACCCCATCTGAAGATGGGGTGGAGTATCGCCGCACATGGTGCGATTCTGCATCAGACGTAGCCCTGCACTGTCCGTGTCGGGCGACATAATCTTTGGCAAACCGATCCACGTAGTTCCGCACCCGCCGCTACCAGTGGATGCTAGAAGAGTTGAGGTCCAGGTTTTGGATACAAATGTCGAGGCGCGGCTATTGATTCCGATCGCGAAAGTCGGGATCCTTCACATCCCAGCCCTGTCAATCAGCGGTGGCACGCAAGACCCCGAATGGGTGGACCTGCCCTGTGCAAGCCGTCAGCCCTACGCTCGCGCGGTGAAGCTGCGCCTGCCTCTCGATGCGGCCTCCGCCTCCAACGCATACCGGTGGATCCGGTTCCGCCAACTAGAGCGTGTAGTACTGCTCCCTCTGGCAGGAATGCTTTTCGTAGCCGGGTTCGCCGCACGATACTCGGGAATCCTCGACGCTTCGAAAGCGCTGAATCTGGAAATTGTGCTATGGCTAACTGGATTGGCCCTATTGTGGTTCGGCAGACATACGTACGGTCGGCTCGCCATACCGCAACACCCGACAATCATTAACCGCCGGGACGTCACGATACAACACGTCCCACTCGAGGTTGCCGAGGAGTGGACGAATGTCAACCCCGACGTACGTGTCGTCAGGTGGTGACCAGGCCGCACGTCGCTCGCGTGCAGCAGGGGTTGGCGCGACTATGTAGCTTGCCGGACGATGCCCTCCGAATAGATCATGTCTGAGTCGGCGCCCAAAGTTGGGGATCATGCAAAACTGGCTGCAAATAGGGTGATGGCAAAATGCCTAGCACTATGAAGTACTCGAGAGCGTTGTTGATTCTCGCTGCAGTGGCGGCCGCTTTTCCGACGTACATACTTGTTCTAGAGCTTTCTCAGAATGGCAAGGTCGAAGACTGGGGCGTCGTAATCACGTGGGGAGTTCTCGCGGCTTGCCTAGTAGGGCAGCCGTACTTCGTGACCTGATCATGTGAGTCGGGCTTGGTGGTGATGCCAGCGGGCACGTGCTTGGTGCCGGCGGCGCCATCCGGACCAGTGCAGGTGATGCATGATCGACTGCCAGGCCCGGGTCGCGAGGTTGAACAGCCGTTTGATCTCGGCGACGGTCAGCGGGATCAGCCCGATGTCGGCGGGTGGCGGTTCGGTTCGGCTGGTCGGCGTGTGTGGCGTGGTGGTGTGGGTGTCGGCGCAGGTGATCGCGCAGACGGCGAGGGCGGCCATGACCAGCACGAGGTGCCGCAGGATCGGGGTGTGCAGGCGGGTCTGGAAGTGGTCGTAGCCGAACTGGTCCTTGCCGAGTTGGTGATCTTCCTCGATGGTCCAGCGGCGCCCGGTCACCGCGGTCAACACCCGCAGCGTCGCGGGGACGCCGGCCGGTACCCAGCAGTAGAAGAAGGCCAGCTCGGCGGGTTTACGCAGGCTGCGGCGGATCAGCAGGAAGTGCCGATCACTGGCGGTGGCCAGCCACGCCCACTGGTAGCGGCGGTCGCCTTTGGAACCCGGACCGCAGGACGCGACCTGCCAGCCGCCGGTCGCGGCGAGCTTGACCGCGGCATCGGCCCGCAGTTTCAGCCCGGACGGCAGACGGACCCGAAACGAGCACGGCACGCCCAGGCTGTAGCCGATCCCACGCTGCTCGCAGGCCTCGCGCAGGGCACGGTCACGGCCGTAGACCGCGTCGCCGGTGCACCAGTCCACCCGCACCCCGGCGGTGACGGCGTCGACCAGCAGGTCGGCGCCCAACTGCGGCTTGGTCCGAAACTCCAGATCGTCCGGAATACCCATCGCCCGGCGGACCTGCGGGTCGTCGATCTGCTCGACCGGCACGTACAACCGGGCACCGATCAAGGCGTGGCCATGGTCGGTGCCGTAGCTCGCGTTGACCACGTTGACCGCATTGGCGACCTTGCCCGCGCAGCCGACGTACTGCCGTTTCACCCCACAGGTCGCGATGCCGGTCTTCTCCACGCCGCTCTCGTCGAGCACCAGGATCGCCAATCCGCCACCAGCACCGGCCAGATGTTCAGCCACGAAGTCACGGACCGTGCCCATCGCGGCGAGGGTGTCCCACGAGGCGCGTTCCAGCAGCCGCTGCATCCGGTCCGGGGTCGCATCCCCGGCATACTCGGCCAGAGTCCAGCAATTCTTCCGCGGTAGATCACTGAGCAGCCCGCGCACGTACTTACCCGCCTGGACCGCCGGCTCCCGCCGCGAAAAATGCACACTCAAGTGGCCCATCAACTCGGCGAGCTTCACCTCGACCTGCTCGGCCTCTACCATGGCCGAAGCGGCCACCTCGTGATATTTCGTTGTCCACACAACACCGGATGCTCACGCGGTGGCCGCGTTGCCACCCGCACTCCACGTCCGGCGAGCAGCCCATCCGTAGATCAAGTCACGAAGTACGGCTGCCCTACTAGCCACCTCGGCGGCCTATCCCGAATATCGGTCGAGGAAGAGCCGCCGAGACAAGAAAAGTGATCGAGAGTAAGCCTCAGCCTCGATCCACGCGTGTCACACATGTTGAAGTGGGCTTGATATAGGAGGAGCTTCTGGACGCGGTGCTGCGTAAGAGATGATGGTCGGCCCTCGGAGTCGGCGGGTGGGAGCAGGCTGCGAACCGCCCACTGCCGCGTTAGCTGAAGGATGTCGGGGTGGAAAGGTACTCGAGCACCGGCGGAACAGGGCCTGACCACGTACACGTATCTAACCGCAGACCGTGCGTTTCGGTGAAGCTAAGTCTTGAAGACCGATCGCTTGGCGGACAGGCGAACGATGCGGGTCAGGAGGCATGGCTGACCGCGACCGCTTTGGCGAACGCGGCGCGTATGTCCTGCCATAGCGCAGGGTTGGTGTTACGTACTCGCGGGCTGGGGTGCGCGACGGGGAGCCACGGAAGTAGCCGGGCGTCCTCGCGTAGCAGGTACAGTCCGAATGCCTTGCGCGCGATCTCACCCATGGCTATCACCAGGCGCAGGTCCGGCATCAAGTCGATCAACTCAGCAAGCCACGGCAGTCCTGGGGCGATGTCTGAGCGCTGCGCGTTCTTGTTCCGATCGGCGTCGCCCAGAAACCACGGCACTGCGTTCCAGTGGATCGCCGTGGTACGGCCGAGGTCGAACTCTCGGTAAAGCTCCCATACGTTGGCAGCCGTCGCGTCGTCATTGTCGGGCGACAACATTCCACTGCCCAGTGCGGCCGGCCGCGCGGGCGTCTCGAGCAGGAACAGAACGCGGGCGTA
>Ga0307513_10004590_pt1 | contig 18401 bp, 4 predicted proteins | sample 15_EM_MG_FD_202174 | JGI IMG/M metagenome (GOLD analysis project Ga0307513, IMG submission 202174) | Populus trichocarpa ectomycorrhiza microbial communities from riparian zone in the Pacific Northwest, United States - 15_EM | ecosystem: Host-associated > Plants > Roots > Unclassified | place... | reverse complement strand
CAGAAAGTCACCATTCCAACCGGTAACTGTCCCGGTCTAACAACCTCCAATCCACCCCACATATCCACTATACCGGGCCCGTAAAATGCCACGACCCATTTCCAATAATCACTCATAGACCCCCACCCATCCTTAGATATACCCCCTTTACCCGTCAATTTCCCGGTGCCCTGCGAAACATTCTTCACCGCCGCTTCAATCTCCCTTGTCATGAGCACCTCACTAGAGGGTGGTTCAGTGAGCAAATATCTATACTGGTCGGTCCAGCAAGTGAGCCTCTGCTCCCGGAGGCCCGTAAACTCCTCGAATGATATGAAGTCCTTGTTTTCCCGCCAGGTGCCCCCGGCTTTAGTGGAATCTGAACCTTGGCCAGTCTCCCATTTCTCTTTCGCCACAGTATACTGGATTTCCTCGGTGTCGAAAGCTTGCTTCAGCATCCAGACGGGGTCCCAGCATAACTCCTCCCGGACGGAATTGGCGACAATAAATGGGTCCTTGACTTCCAGGCCCCCCATGCAGATCGGCCAATAGAACCAGCCTTCTGGGACCCCGATTATGTCGAAGTCGCGCTTGACCCAGTCGGCGAGGTATTCCGTAACGGAGCCATGATGTTCCGGGAATATGGCGTGGTGAATGCGTTCCAAGGTTTCGATGACCGTGTCTACATGTTCCCGCCCGAAGCAATGCGCTGCCGGGAAACAGAAGTTATTGATGAAGAAAGAGGATACATACTTGTTGTATGCAGTAACCCAGGCGAAGATGGATTGTTTTGCGGCAGCTGAGAGCTGGCGTTTGAGTTCAGTGATATGGATGTCAACTTGCGAGTGATCAATCACGAACTTTCCAGTTTCATGGAACTTAAGGAAGCCCCATTTGATATCGCCTTTTGGCAAAGAGGGATGGAGAGTCCCGTCCCCTATACAGCTAGACCCGGTCTTCTCCTTGTTGAATTCCAGCCCAACTAGTTTCGCGAACTTTCTCATCTCTTTCCAGGCAGTAACCACACGTTTCTCGTCTTTATCCCATAGCCAGAAGTCATCATGTATCCGGTAGAGAAAGAGTCCATTGGCCTTTTGGTTGACAGCAAAGTCCATTGTGAAGAGGAGCGCTTCACCCAGTAAATTGCTAATAGAATGGGAGATTGGGACCCCACCCTTCCGAGTCTGCACAGATGTGGTTGGACCGTCTGTGGTAAATTTAATAGGGCTATTCAGGAAACGCTGGAAGAAGTCGATCCAGATCTTTTGAACTCCAAAAAATTTCAAGACTGTTATTAATGAAGTATGAGAAAGACTCGGTCCAAACCATGAAAAATCAGAGCGCACTATGGTGAATTTTCCATGAAGGGTAGTATTGAGAAGACATTCGGTGGTCGCCATTCTCAAGAGTGTCTGTTTGGTCACTACCGGTGTCGTCCCTTCATGCCGGTGGCCCAACTCCTCCATATCAGTCTCGCTGTCCTGGTCGTAAGAGCGCGCATCATCAATATTGTCGGGCAACTGGTTCATGAAGAACATTTTAGATTGCATGTTCCGTCGTTTCTGGTCAATACTCTTCTCCATGGCGGTTTGTTGGTACTTGCCCGATTCAAATGTCTCCGGAAATCTTGACGCCAAGATACGAGAGGATCTAGGTAAGGAAATGGTCGAATTTTGGGATGCTTTTGAATCTAGCAAGTAGTCCTCAGGCTTCTGATCGAACTGCTCCTGCATTTTTCGGGTGATCGTTTGTGGCAAAGGCTTGGCCCCAGTATTCCAGGCCCTTGAATCAAAAATATCGGTAAATCTTTTCTTAAATTCCACAGACCACTTAAGACCGATGAAGTGGAGAAAAATCGCCTGAATAATATCCTCGTCCATGAATATTCGATATTTCCCATTGAGATGCCTTCTCATCTCCACCGGCACACCCCCCTCAGGCCACGACCACGACGACAAAGAAAAGAGGTGCATGTTAAGAACATCAGCAACTTCCCCGAGTACAGTTTTATCCCGCATGAATTCCCGAAGTGTTGTCCGTTTCTCGTTGGATAGAAGGTCCGCGCTCAAAAGACTTTTGATAGTCGACTTCACCGTTTCGGGTGTGAAAGGATTGTCAAACAAACGCTTACCAAAGGATTCAAGGTCAAGTCGACAGTCCGCGAGCTGTCTTCGGGCCTCTTTTGACGAAAATATATCCTCAAGATATTTCTCAATAGCGTCCGCATCTGTGTCAAGCGGTTTGAACACAATTGACTCGAACTGTGCCCGCTGCTCATGCATCTCTTTTCTCCCAATTTTCTGAAAGTCGCTTACAGTCGAGCTGTCGTCCATCTCGACGTCATCGCTCGGTGCTTCCGCCACAGCTGACCCGGTGGCGTCGACTCCCGACCCAGATACCCATTGTATCAATAGTTTTCCAAAGAGCTCTGCATACTCAAATTTTATTGTCTCCTTGCGAAAGATATCCGTCAATTTCTCTTCCCATCCATGAAGTTGAGATTTTCCAACATCGGTATCTTGCCGAACTTGGTCCAGGAAAAGATTTATATTGTGGATATCAGCGTTGGAAGTGGTGAGGGCAGGGATGGGGGTAGCTGGCTGGTCATAAAACGGTGCTTCTATGCCGCCTTTGCCGTGCAAAGAATTGATTCCTGCAAGCAGAATCCAGACTTTCTGGCGAAGGTCAGCCGCTTGTGTGGCACGGCTCAGAACACCGTCTCGATGAGCGGCAAAGTCAGTGTGCTGCTTGGATAAGACTTGAAGTTTGGTATCGGTAATCGAATTGAGAGTTTGTGAGAAGGCGCTGCCACTCATGTTCCTGTTTTGTTGAGGGTACTGTAGGAATAGACCATTAGATGTGCCCGTGTTTTGGGGGAATTGGCAAGCTTTCAGTGAGGATAAACTTACATCTAAGGAAGCAGAGGGTGGTGTACCAGGACTGTCGGCTCTTGCTCGCGTTTTCCTGGCTGTGGAGTTGGATTGGGCAGTGGTGGAGAGCTCCCTTTCCATACCTGCAATGACACGATTCAGGGGCCTTAGCTCCCGTAGGAATTGGAGTTGAAATATCGAATTTCTCCTCAATCCCCGTAAGGCAATCATCGGGGTGATAGTAACACTGGTGTAGCGTAGCGGAATCGCTCGTAGTAGCACAGGAGAAAAGCACTTCGGCGTGGTAGTGACGATCTGGATGTAGATGTCAATCGTATGGAGCTCACTACCCCTCGAACGATCACAGTGAATACTCGTACACCCGGAGCAAACTCGGAGAGCGGCGCCATCAATCCTATGATATCATACTGTGCCGGTAATCTAACATGGCCTTACTCGAGTACACTCGCCAGGCTCCCTACCCCCAAGGATTCCCCGTAGTAGACTGCCTCAACTCCAGATAGTCAGACTCAGCTGGACTTGCCCAGGAATCACGGGCCTTAACTAACGAGCCAGAAGTTCCATATGTGAAGTACTCGAGTACGGTATGCTGTAAAAATGGGTCAGGCCTCAACCGCCTCAGCCCTAGACAAAACGCCCCTGGAAGGAATAGTGTCTTCCAGATGGGGTATAGTTTATTTAAGTTGATCTCATTAGCGAGTAAACCTTTTAGACAACATCGACCAGAAAATATACCGCACCACCGGTATCTGGTTGAGCTCGTTTTCACGCTAAGAGATCAAAAGCAATTACGGCAAAATACACGAGCTTTTTTGAGCAGGGAATTGCTTTTAGGGGCAGGATTTTCATAGATATTCACCATACCGTACTTAGCTACTCATAAAGTACGCTATTATCTCGGTCAAATTGGGTATCTCGGGACAGGGGTTATTATCACCATACCAAGACGACGACTCCTGATGAAACCTAGTAATGAACAAAAAAGGAATAGAAGAATTGCGTTAACCCTCGTGAGTCTGAGTTGGTGATAAGAACCCCTGTCCCGAGATACCCAATTCGACGGGATAATACTCCGAATCTTGGTGCCAATTCATCGGAATACTTTATGAATCGCCAGGTCCTGGTATGGATATAATAACTGGGGTTTGTCATAAGAAAGTTTGTGAGGAAATTTCCGAAAAGCACCGGTACTAGTAAGGCCCGGGTAGTTCTTTTATTTATGATATGGTTCTTTTGTGATTTTTTTGCATTGTCTGTGTTGAGCTCATTTTGACTCTAGAGGTCAGAATAAGGTGTAAGTCAGGATGTTTCACAAAGTAACCCTTCCCGGTTGGTTGTTTCAATTAAATAGATGACAAAAGTGTCAAAAACGACGCCCCACCCTAGATGCAGCTGTTTGGTGATTTTCTAGGGATCTTTGGTGCAGACGGCCTCTCAACATGTGCCACTTTTTCACAGAGAGCAGACCAGCACACAGAAAACCTCTCTGAAAGTAAAATATATATATAACATTATAAATATATACAGTAAGAATCAACTACGCTTGTTTTTCCCTTTCTCAGTTTGTTCTTTTTAATCTTTCCTCACCATTCTATGACTGCAAAAGAAAACGGTGATTATACAGTACTCGAGTAGTCTAGAGCTGAGCGCAAATTTTCTAGGCGCTATTTTCTCCTCCAAGGGCATTGAAGGAACAATACACGATCGCTTTCTGGATATCCACTGGACTTCACTGGAAGGCAGAAAAAGTCGTTGGTGAGGAGCAGGTCTTATAAGGGCCTAAATCTTGTGGTCGAAGGCCACGACTCACCTGGAATTTTGAGCTACATTGCTCCCCTTGGCCACTTCTTTTCTTCTTTACATAGGTATGCGGGGAGCTCTTCCAGAACAAATGAGTGAATTCATGGTTTGCAGAAGTTACACGATTAAAGTGTGGTGCTGAATACCTATCGTCCTTAGCGTGATTACCCAACGGGGTAGTTGGTTCTAGCACATCTTTATGTGAACCAACCATCGGATATTCAAGTGTGTTCAACATAAACTAGCCATTAATCAATAGCACACAAAAACAATAATTGCTAGACCATTTTCATTGACCCCACCACTCGCTCCAGACCCCTCACATACCGACAAATCTACTACTGTTCCCACCTAATCTTCCTAGACTTCCAGAAAGTCACCATTCCAACCGGTAACTGTCCCGGTCTAACAACCTCCAACCCACCCCACATATCTACCATACCGGGCCCGTAAAATGCCACGACCCATTTCCAATAATCACTCATAGACCACCACCCATTCTTAGATATGCCCCCTTTACCCGTCAATTTCCCGGTGCCCTGCGAAACATTGTCCACCGCGGCTTCAATCTCCCTTGTTGTGAGCACCTCACTAGAGGGTGGTTCACTGAGTAAATATCTATACTGGTCGGTCCAGCAAGTGAGCCTCTGCTCCCGGAGGCTCGTAAACTCCTCAAATGATATGAAGTCCTTGCTTTCCCGCCAGGTGCCCCCGCCTTTAGTGGAATGCGAACCTTGGCCAGTCTCCCATTTCTCTTTCGTCACAGTATACTGGATTTCCTCAGTCTCGAAAGCTTCCTTCAGCTTCCGGACGGGATCCTTGCATAATTCCCTACGGACTGAATTGGCGACAATAAATGGGTCCTTGACTTCTAAGCCACCCATGCAGATGGGCCAGTAGAACCAGCCTTCTGGGATCCCGATTATGTCGAAGTCGCGCTTGACCCAGTCGGCGAGGTATTCCGTAACGGAGCCATGATGATCTGGGAATATGGCGTGGTGGATGCGTTCCAAGGTTTCGATGACCGTGTCCACATGTTCCCGCCCGAAGCAATGCGCTGTTGGGAAACAGAAGTTATTGATGAAGAAAGAGGACACATACTTGTTGTATGCAGTAACCCAGGCGAAGATGGATTGCTTTGCGGCAGCCGAGAGCTGGCGTTTGAGTTCAGTGATATGGATGTCCACTTGCGATTGATCAATCACGAACTTTCCAGTTTCATGGAACTTAAGGAAGCCCCATTTGATATCGCCCTTTGGCAAAGAGTGATGGAGAGCCCCATCCCCTATACAGCTAGACCCGGTCTTCTCCTTGTTGAATTCCAGCCCAACTAATTTTGTGAATTTTCCCATCTCTTTCCAGGCAGTAGCCACACGTTCCTCGTCTTTATCCCATAGCCAGAAGTCATCATGTATCCGGTAGAGAAAGAGTCCATTGGTCTTTTGGTTGACGGCAAAGTCCATTGTGAAGAGGAGCGCTTCACCGAGCAAATCGCTAATAGAATGAGAGATTGGGACCCCACGTTCCCGAGTCTGCACAGATGCGGTTGGACCGTCTGCCGTGAATTTAATAGGGCTATTCAGGAAACGCTGGAAGAAGTCGATCCAGATCTTTTGAACTCCAAAAAATTTCAAGACCGTTATTAATGAGGTATGAGAAAGGCTCGGTCCGAACCATGAAAAATCAGAGCGCACTATGGTGAATTTTCCATGAAGGGTAGTATTGAGAAGACATTCGGTGGCCGCCATTCGCAAGATTGTCTGTTTGGTCATTACCGGAGCCATCCGTTCATGCCGGTGGCCCAACCTCCCAATATCAGTCTCGTTGTCCTCGTCGGAAGAGTACGCATCATCAAGGTCCGACTCCTCCATATCAGTCTCGTCTTCCTTGTCGTAAGAGCGCGCATCATCAATATCATCGGGCAACTGGTTCATGAAGAACATTTTAGATTGCATGTTCCGTCGTTTCTGGTCGATACTCCTCTCCTTCTTAGCGGGTGAGAGGTAATCCTCAGGCTTCTGACCGAACTGCTCCTGCATTTTTCGGGTGATCATTTGTGGTAAAGGCTTGGCCCCAGTATTCCATGCCCTTGAATTAAAAATATTGGTAAATTTTTCTTTAAATTCCACAGACCACTTAAGGCCGATGAAGTGGAGGAAAATTGCCTGAATAATATCCTCGTCCATGAATATTCGATATTTCCCATTGAGATGCCTTCTCATCTCCACCGGGACACCCTCCTCCGGCCACGACCACGACGACAAAGAAAAGAGGTGCATGTTAAGAACATCAGCAACTTCCCCGAGTACAGTTTTATCCCACATGAATTCCCGGAGCGTTGTCCGTTTCTCGTTCGATAGAAGGTCCGCGCTCAAAAGACTTTTGATAGTCGACTTCACCGTTTCGGGTGTGAAAGGGTTGTCAAACAAACGCCTACCAAAGGATTCAAGTTCAAGTCGACAGTCCGCGAGCTGTCTTTGGGCCTCTTTTGACGAAAATATATCCTCAAGATATTTCTCAATAGCGTCCGCATCTGTGTCAAGCGGTTTGAAGACAATTGACTCAAATTGCACCCGCTGCTCATGCATCTCTTTTCTCCCAATTTTCTGAAAGTCGCTTACAGTCGAGCTGTGGTCCATCTCGACGTCATCGCTCGGTGCTTCCACCACCCCAGTGGCGTCGGCTCCCGACTCAGATACCCATTGTATCAATAGTTTTCCAAAGAGCTCCGCATACTCAAATTTTATAGTCTCCTTGCGAAAGATATCCGTCAATTTCTCTTCCCATCCATCAAGGAGAGATTTTCCAACATCGGTATCTTGCCGAACTTGGTCCAGGAAAAGACTTATATTGTGGATATCAGCGTTGGAAGCCGCGAGGGCAGAGATGGGGGTAGCCGGTCGGCCGCCAACCAGTTCTATGCCGCCTTTGATGTGCAAAGAATTGATTCCTCCGAGCAGAATGCGGATCCTCTCGCGAAGGTCAGTCGCTTGTGTGGCACGGCTCAGAACACCATCTCGATGGGCGGCAAAGTCTGTGTGCTGCTTGGATAAGACTTGAAGTTTGGTATCGGTAATCGAATTGAGAGTTTGTGAGAAGGCGCTGCCACCCATGTTCCTGTTTTGTTGGGGATACTGTAGGAATAGATCGTTAGATGTGCTAGTGTTTTGGGGGAATTGGCAGGCTTTTGGTGAGGATAAACTTACATCTAAGGAAGCAGAGGGTGTTGTATTAGGGCTGCAGGCTCTTACTCGCGTTTGCCTAGCTGTGAAGTTGGATTGGGCAGTCGTGGAGAGCCCCCTTTCCATACCTGCAGTGGCACGATTTAGGGGCATTACCTCCCGTAGGAATTGGAGTTGAAATATCGAATTTCTCCTCAATCCCCGTAAGGCACTCATCAGGCTGATAGCAATACCGGTGTAGCGTAGCGGAATCACTCGTAGTAGCACAGGAGAAAAACACTTCAGTGTGGTCGTGACTATGTGGATGTAAATGTCAATCGCAGGGAGCTCACTACCAGTAGCTCTAAGACTAAATACAGGTAGAGAGCGCACCAAACAGGAAAATCCCACACAACAGGAAAAACTCACAAACAACAATCATGATGCCTAAAGCGGTCGTGACCCTAACTAACTAACTATCGTATCCTAACTACTATCAGATGCGACTCCATCTATCACAGGCTAGATGTGTGCTGACCCAGGTAAGCGGCTGGTCTACCCCTCGAACGATCCCAGTGAATACTCGCACACTCGGAGCAAACTCGGAGAGCGGCGTCATCAATCCTATGATATCATACCGTACCGGTAATCCAACATGGCTTACACTCGCGAGGCTCCCTGCCCCAAGGATTCCCCGCAGTAGACACTTCAATTCCATATTCCGTAAAAACTCGAATAAACGGACCATGTGCTAGGACATGTGCTAGGACGTTGGATTTGCCTCTCCTAGTAAGGTCTGGGTTTTCTTACTTTTTTTTTGTCTCGGGGGGACGTGTTTTTTAGTGTGCTTTTCCCCCCTTTTCCAGAGGAGGAAATTTCGGACTACATAGCACATGGTCCCTTTATTCGAGTTTTTACGGTAGTCAGACCCAGCTAGACTTGCCTAAGAATCACCGGACTTAACTAACGAGTCAGATGATAGTTTCAATGTGCAGTACTTGTGCCGATATGCTAGTCTATGAAAATTGGTCAGGCCTCAACCGCCTCAGCCCGAGACAAAACACCCCTTGAAGGAATAGTGTCTTCCAGACGGGGTATAGCTAAGTTAAGTTTATCTCATTAGCGAGTAACCCTTTTAGACAACATCGACCAGAAAATATATCGCATTATCTGGTTGAGCTCGTTTTCAAGCTAAGAGATCAAAAGAAATTGTGGCGAAATACACGAGCTTCTTTGACCAGAGAGTTGCTTTTAGGGGCAGGATTTCCATAGATATTCACGATGGGGCGTCGTTCTTGAGACTTTTGTCATCTACTTAATGGGACCAACTGGGAAGGGTTACTTCGTGAAGCACCCCCACTCACGCCTTATTCTTACCTCTAGAGTGAAAATGAGCTCAACACGGACAATCCGGGTACCATCGCAAAGTGAAACCTTTGCAAAAACATACCCATATTGCAACAAAGATCAAACTTTCGCCCATCCTTCTACCCTCAAACAACGTAAAAAAATCAGAAAAAAAACATATCATAAATAAAAAGAACTGCCCGGGCCTTACTAGTACGGCTGTTTTTCTGAAATTTCCTCACGAGCTCTCTTAAGACAAACTCAGTTATACCAGGATCTGGCGATTCATAAAGTATTCAGATGAATTGGCGCCAAGATTGGGGGATACTTAGGCGTATTATCCCGTCAAATTGGGTATCTCGGGACAGGGGCTCTTATCACCACCCCCAGAGCACTAGCCCCTAACAAAGCCTAGTTTGCCCTGGATGAAGCCGCCCGGTGATTATTTAGGGATCTTTGGCGCAGCCGGCCTCTCAATATATCCCATTTTCACCGAGAGCAAGACCAGGACACAGAAACCCACTCTGAAAGTAAAATAAGAATCAACTTACGCTTGTTTTTCCCTTTCCCGGGCTATTCATTTTAATCCTTCTTCACCATTCTATGACTGCAAAAGAAAATGCTGATTATACAGTACAAACAGCTTTCACTTTTTCAATTGTATTAGTATATCTCCCGGCCGACAGTACCCAAGAGGGTTCACTACCATCCCGAATTGTGCATATCCGAATGAAGAAGTCTAGAGATGAGCCCATATTTTCTAGGTGCTATTTTCACCTCCAAGGGCATTGAAGAAACCATATACGGTCGCTTCCTGGATATCCGCTAGACTTCACTGGAAGGCAGAAAAGGTCATTGGTGGGGAGCAGGACTTATAAGGGACCAAATCCTGTCATCGAAGGTCACGACTCACCTGGAAGTTTGAACCACATTGCTCCCCTTGTCCCCTTCTTTTTTTCCTTCACTTAGATATGCGGGGAGCTCATAATTTATTGTCTTCCAGAACAGAAGAGCAAAGAAGCTATGCGATTAAAGTGTGGTGCTGAATACCTTTTCCACTTCGATGGCGAAAGAATTCACCACGAGTGATAAATGGTGAAACCAAACGAAAATGCCACACCTAAACGATCCCACTCAGGAGCGGGGGAAAACTCTTCACTCACTCAACAACAACAACAGTCTCTCGCTCAGCTGCACCTGCTAATACTCGATACTCTATGCTCAACTCTCTAACTAACGATCTAAGGACGATCACGGGAGTATATATCAATTGCAAAGACATCATATCCATCCATGAGCCATAGTGCTGCTCAGTGTGAGTCCCCTTCCGCCATCATGACTCCCGGCTAACTAAAGGGAAAACAAACACTCTCCCACCTCCGGGCTACCAGCTCTTTCACACTGGCCTTACAGTGCTTCCGCATTTCTCCCGGCTTTGCTCCCGGCTTTCCCGAAAGCTGCACCATCCCAAAACTACCGCCCATTCCTGCATTCGCAATGCTTTCCCGAACGTACAAACCAACCGCCCAAAGCCGGAGCCCGAATCCTCAGTTCATATCCAAAGCCACAAACAAGCGTGCTCCAGGAAGTTATCTGAACAAAGGAAGTATCGTGAGTATGGCGAGCAGCACCATTTTCAACAATACCTAGCTTCCTGAGCCAATTCCGTGTGATTACCCAACAGGGCACTTGGTTCTAGCACATATTTACGAGAAATAGCCATCGGATATTCAAGTGTGTTCAACAGAAACTAGCCATTAATCAATTGCATACAAAACAACAATAACGGCTAGACCATTTTCGTGACCACAACCCCACCACTCGCCCCATACCCGCTCAGCACACCAACATTTCTACTACTGTTCCCACCTAATCTTCCTAGACCTCCAGAAAGTCACCATTCCAACCGGTAACTGTCCCGGTCTAACAACCTCCAACCCACCCCACATATCTACCATACCGGGCCCGTAAAATGCCACGATCCATTTCCAATAATCACTCATAGACCCCCACCCATCCTTAGATATACCCCCTTTACCCGTCAATTTCCCGGTGCCCTGCGAAACATTCTTCACCGCCGCTTCAATATCCCTTGTCATGAGCACCTTACTAGAGGGTGGTTCACTGAGTAAATATCTATACTGGTCGGCCCAGCAAGTGAGCCTCTGCTCCCGGAGGCTCGTAAACTCCTCAAATGATATGAAGTCCCCCATTTCCCACAAAATGCCCCCGCCTTTAGTGAAATGCGAACCTTGGCCAGTCTCCCATTTCTCTTTCGCCACAGTATGCTGGATTTCCTCGGCCTCGAAAGCTTTCTTCAGCTTCCCGACAGGATCCTTGCATAATTCCCTTCGGACGGAATTGGCGACAATAAATGGGTCCTTCACTTCCAGGCCCCCCATGCAGATGGGCCAGTAGAACCAGCCTTCTGGGATCCCGATTATGTCGAAGTCGCGCTTTACCCAGTCGGCGAGGTATTCCGTAACGGAGCCATGATGATCTGGGAATATGGCGTGGTGGATGCGTTCCAAGGTTTCGATGACCGTGTCTACGTGTTCCCGCCCGAAGCAATGCGCTGTTGGGAAACAGAAGTTATTGATGAAGAAAGAGGATACATACTTGTTGTATGCAGTAACCCAGGCGAGGATGGATTGCTTTGCGGCAGCCGAGAGCTGGCGTTTGAGTTCAGTGATATGGATGTCCACTTGCGATTGATCAATCACGAACTTTCCAGTTTCATGGAACTTAAGGAAGCCCCATTTGATATCGCCTTTTGGCAAAGAGTGATGGAGAGTCCCGTCCCCTATACAGCTAGACCCGGTCTTCTCCTTGTTGAATTCCAGCCCAACTAGTTTTGTGAATTTTTTCATCTCTCTCCAAGCAGTAACCACACGTTTCTCGTCTTTATCCCATAGCCAGAAGTCATCGTGTATCCGGTAGAGAAAGAGTCCATTGGTCTTTTGGTTGACAGCAAAGTCCATTGTGAAGAGGAGTACTTCCCCGAGTAAATCACTAATAGAGTGGGACATTGGGACCCCACGTTTCCGAGTCTGCACAGATGCGGTTGGACCGTCTGCCGTGAATTTAATAGGGGCATTCAGGAAACGCTGGAAGAAGTCGATCCAGATCTTTTGAACTCCAAAAAATTTCAAGACCGTTATTAATGAAGTATGAGAAAGGCTCGGTCCAAACCATGAAAAATCAGAGCGCACGATGGTGAATTTTCCATGAAGGGTAGTATTGAGAAGGCATTCGGTGGTCGCCATTCGCAAGAGTGTCTGTTTGGTCTTCACCGGTGTCGTCCCTTCATGCCGGTGGCCCAACTCCTCAATATCAGTCTCGTTGTCCTCGTCGTAAGAGCGCGCATCATCAATATCGTCGGGCAACTGGTTCATGAAGAACATTTTAGATTGCATGTTCCGTCGTTTCTGGTCGATACTCCTCTCCTTCTTAGCGGGTGAGAGGTAATCCTCAGGCTTCTGACGGAACTGATCTTTCATTTTTCGGGTGATTGTTTGTGACAAAGGATTTGCCCCAGTATTCCATGCCCTTGAATCAAAAATATCGGTGAATTTTTCTTTAAATTCCACAGACCACTTAAGGCCGATGAAGTGGAGGAAAATTGCCTGAATAATATCCTCGTCCATGAATATTCGATATTTCCCATTAAGATGCCTTCTCATCTCCACTGGCACACCCTCCTCCGGCCATGACCACGACGACAAAGAAAAGAGGTGCATGTTAAGAACATCAGCAACTTCCCCAAGTACAGTTTTATCCCGCATGAATTCCCGAAGTGTTATCCGTTTCTCGTTCGATAGAAGGTCCGCGCTCAAAAGACTTTTGATAGTCGACTTCACCGTTTCGGGCGTGAAAGGATTGTCAAACAAACGCCTGCCAAAGGATTCAAGTTCAAGTCGACAGTCCGCGAGCTGTCTTCGGGCCTCTTTTGACGAAAATACACTCTGAAGATATTTCTCAATCGCGTCCGCATCTGTCTCCAGCGGTTTGAAGACAATTGACTCGAACTGTGCCCGCTGCTCATGCATCTCTTTTCTCCCAATGTTCTGAAAATCGCTTATAGTCGAGCTCTCGTCCATCTCGACGTCATCGCTCGGTGCTTCTACCACAGCTGCCCCAGTGGCGTCGGCCGACCCAGATACCCATTGTATCAATAGTTTTCCAAAGAGTTCCGCATACTCAAATTTTATAGTCTCCTTGCGAAAGATATCCGTCAATTTCTCTTCCCATCCATCAAGGAGAGATTTTCCAACATCGGTATCTTGCCGAACTTGGTCCAGGAAGAGTTTTATATTGCGGATATCAGCGGTGGAAGCCGCGATGGTAGAGATGGGGGTAGCCGGCTGGTCACCGACAAGTTCTACTCCGCCTTTGACATGCAAAGAATTGATTCCTCCGAGCAGAATCCGGATCCTCTCGCGAAGGTCAGTCGCTTGTTTGGCACGGCTCAGAACACCATCTCGATGGGCGGCAAAGTCTGTGTGCTGCTTGGATAAGACTTGAAGTTTGGTATCGGTAATCGAATTGAGAGTTTGTGAGAAGGCGCTGCCACTCATATTTTTGTTTTTGTCGGGGATACTGTAGGAATAGATCGTTAGATGTGCTGGTGTTTTGGGGAATCGGCAAGCTTTCAGTGAGGATAAACTTACGTCTAAGGAAGTAGAGGGTGGCGTATTAGGATTGTCGGCTCTTACTCGTGTTTGCCCGGCTGTGAAGTTGGATTGGGCAGTGGCGGAGAGCTCCCTTTTTATACCTGCAATGACACGATTTAGCGGTGTTAGCTCCTATAGGAATTGGAATTGAATATCGAATTTCTCTTCAATCCCCGTAAGGCCCTCACCAGGCCAGATGTGTGCTGACGCAGCTGGTCTACCCCCCGAATGATCACAACGAATACGGTACATCCGGAGCAAATTCGGAGAGCGGCGTCATCAATCCTATGACAGCGTAATCCAACATGCCCTTACCCTACCCCCAAGGATTCCCCGCGGTATCGTACGGTAAACTGCCCCAACCCCAGATAGTCAGACTCAGCTAGACTACGGTACCTAGGAATCACCGGCCTTAACTAACGAGTCAGACGGCAGTTCCAATGCACAGTACTTGTGAAAATCGTTCAGGCCGCATTACCTGGTTGAGCTCGTTTTCACGCCGAGAGATCAAAAGAAATCGTGGCGAAATACACGAGCTTCTTTAAGCAGAGAGTTGCTTTTAGGGGTAAGATTTTCACAGATATTTACCGTGGGAGGTCGTTTTTGAGACTTTTGTCACCTATTTAAAGGAAGCAACTAACCGGGGAGGGTTACTTTGTGAAAAATCCTGACTCACACCTTATTCTGACCTCAGCGTGAAAACCAGACATTGCGGACACCGCACCATCGCAAAGTGAAACCTCTGCAAAAACATGCCCACATTGCAACAAAAACCAAACTTTCACCTCCTTTTACCGGTACCCCCAAGCAATGCAAAAAAATTGAAAATAATAATCATAATCATAATAATAATGAGAAAATCTACGATATCATAAAAATTAATAAAGAACTATCATACCCGTGTTTTTCTGAAATTTCCCTACAAATTTTTTTAAGACAAACTATGTGATCACAGGACTTGGCGATCCATAAAGTATTCGGACGAATTGGCTCCAGGATTCGGGTGCTTAGGTGTACTAGTATACTGGGACATCTTGGCGCTAATTCATCCGAATACTTTATGAATCGCCAAGTACCGTAGATGAAGCTGTTTAGCGATTTTCTAGGGGCCTTTGGCCCAGCCAACCTCTCAACACATGCCAGCACACAGAAAGCCTTTCTGAGAGTAAAAAATATATGTATAATATTATAAATATAAGAATCAACTACGCTTGCTTTTCCCTTTCTCGGTTTATTCTTTTTTAACCCTCCTTCACCATTCTATGATTGCAAAAGAAAATGGTGATTATACAGTACACGCAGGTTTCACTTGTTCAATTGCATATCTCCCGACCGACAGTATCCGAAAGGGTTCCACTACCAAGCGCATGATATCCAAAACAAAAGCCCTCTCTCACATTTCTCATTAACGGGCATTCGTAATCTTGCTAACCTACTCTGTTAGGCCTGTTGCGGTTTAGTCTAGCGATTCCGGTTACGCAATCCGACAATGGATCTACTCAGTACCCCATGATGTCCAAGAGTCAGCCAGCGGTAGATGCCCTTCTTTCCAGAGCTACCGCACTTGTAGAGACGCACTTGTTCCCGCCCATCCGCCATTCCCGGCACTGCGCAATAGTGCCGTAAAGTCTGGCCTTAACTAAGGCCCGAGAAATCCAACACCGGTATTTGCCTCTCCGGCTCGAGTCACCGAACCTCCGATTACCGGTAATCCAGGATCGAGCCGCAAAAAGGGCAGTGCTCATCGGATAGTCATACACGGAGAGGGCTAGGCCTTTTACTTGGATGAGTCAGGAAGCAAGAATCTTAATCAGCTCGTGTACGAGTACTGAGCTGTCGTGATCTCACCACTACCGCTCGGGTAGTATGGTATCAAATGACTGAGCATGGTATTCGGGCATTTTTATCAGCCAAGACCCGAGCCGCAAGCTGAGTAGGCCTAGGATGTTCAGGGTTGGCCTTAACAGAAACCCTAACCCACCTAGACTTATGCAGATACACCCTGTTGTGCAGTCGCATCCGCAAAGTTCTCGTAACACGTTCGGTCGGTACTCCTATCAACACGGACCTAGATAACAAGAAAGCGACAACTCTCTTTCGAGAGATCTTTTTTAATCCAGTAATAGCAGATTCCGTAGAGCATATTCAAAAAAAAACTTCCCCATAAACAGCCTCCGCAATCCCCCAGTTTAAGGCCGTCAAGACTTCGCGATGCATTAGACGTTACGAGAACTTTGAGAACACGAGTGGTATGATACCCTTTCGTCAAGAACAAAACAGGGAAACAAATGCCTTAGCTATCAATACTGAGACGGGGAAATATCGGTATCATATGTGTCAGGTTGCTCACCTCGGGCTTTAATGTAATTGATTGCCGATGTCACCGGGAGCCAATACACTTGTCTTTCTAGGGGCCGATTGAACTTCGCCTACGGCAGGAGGGTGGGAGGCGCCTAAGGCATAGGGGAAGCCCGCCGTTCTAGTTTTGACCCAAGCTGCTTGGATTATCTCTTGTTAAAGTCAAGGGCTAGAACTACCCTACAAGGCTGACGTCTGTGCAGTATAATATTAATAATATTATTATAAGTCCATTTTCATTCCTTTCTCCTATTGCAAATTTCGAGTGAGTAGTCATGATGGAGTTTCCTAAGAATTGTCTTTTTTATGAACGCAATTTCCCACAACCCACTTTCCTACTTTTGACCATGAACTTTACCTCGCTCGTTTATAGTTAGAGGACCATTTTGAACTCCTACCGTGGCCTTAAGGGAAAAAAAAAAAGGAGAAACTTAGAGGACTAATGTTAACGGCCGTTGAGAAAACGATGACACTGGAGTGGGCAGCTCCTCCATCCAAAAGATATCGGGCAGACTGGTTTAAAAAGGTGGTCTGTATAAATTAGCATTGGAAAGGCTTTAAAGAAACCCAAACGCCCTGCTTCGACCATCTAATGGTTAAAATCAGTGTCTTCCTCCCACATGGGGATGTCTGGAAGGGGGCGGATGAACTATACATAATGGAAATATTGTTTAGAGGTTCTATAGATAGTCTAGCATTGCTGGTCCAGTGGTAGGATAATTGCCTTCCAAGCAATTGGCAGGGGTTCGATTCCCTTGCAATGCAACTTTTTTTTCGAGCTTCCTCCCCTCAAATGCCCGTACTGTCCTCTTGTTTGATTACCCTTCATGATTGCTCGAGGTAAAAAAAGTGGTGGTTCGCCCCCTCTCCTTTTCCCAGAAAGGGTGAGACGGCAAGCTCTCTTTCACCATTCAAATTCATCTTCCGAGTCGCAAGCTGGCAGACTGGAACCGGTTTTTGTTTTAAGAACTATCGAAAGAGACCTGTCTTTCTGGTATGATATCAACTCCAATTGCGAGTCGCAATCCACGCACAACTCACCTGGGACCTCATGCCCCTTTCTATTCGAGTACAGCCACCCAACCCAACACTGTCCCTCGCATTTAGCGGTCATTTCTTCTTTTCGCGCTGTCCCCCTTAACTCTTAGAGACCTCGGGAGGAGATAGTGCCGAAGACAGAGAGAACAAGCGTGATGTCTCCCCCCCCTGTTCTCCTGTGCTCTCCTGGGATGTGGGGCCAGGTAACACCGCACCATCTGGCGAGATTCGCCTGCCGCTAGTTCGTCAGTCCAAGAGTTTTCTTTGTAATCTGTCTTAAACTCGCCACAAAACGCCACCCCTCGCCCTTCACGGCCAAGACTAGGCCTATTTTGGATTCTGTCGGCTTGTTTCGATGTTTTACTTCAGCCATACTTTATTCCAACGTGCCGGTACTTGTGTTAGTACTAGCGGCAGGCGAATCGCGCCAGATAATGCGATGTCCTGCCGTGGAGTCCCACTCAATCCTGCTTGAACCATCGGAGGTGTGGGAACAGTGCTCCCGCGGTTTACATTCCGGGTGTTTTGCTGGCAAGCAACGAGTCTGCAATCATATTACGGTATGGTATGGTCTCTACCATCACATCCACTACGGTTTACTAATTACAAGATTCGCCTACAGACCGGGTTACGGGGCCAGATTTCATCCTAGGGCGGGTGATAACCCCTCCGGATCGCAGGTCGGGGCGCCGTGCGTCTTGATCCTCGGGAGTCGTGAAAATCCTCCGATCCTTTGCATATTGGCTCCAGTGAAATATTTGTAGGGGTAATTTTCTCCCATGCGATAGTGGGCTGATTTTCAGGAGGAAGCTCTTAGTAGCAGAAACACGCCGAAAAAGGTTGTAGTCTTATTTATTTTTGTCATCTGGGCAAGTCAGTGCTGAGCTGGTGCGGCAGACCACAGGACGTTTTCCATCATACACAATATGGTGAACTTCCCGGCTAAGTAGTGCACAGAGACCTGTGAGACAATGCTAGCGGGGAGCGGTGAGACATCTTTTCGACGACAATTCCCCCTGCCATAACAGCTACTCGTAATGTCCTGACGTTTGTGAACACAACTGCTATTGCAGGATGCCAAGATCAGCGCAAAAAAGCTGAATTTTGGCGGTATGCAATAGCAGTTGTGTTCACAAACGTCAGGACATTACGAG